>FLOH01000128.1_pt1 | contig 215888 bp, 202 predicted proteins | sample 756751 | NCBI WGS metagenome assembly FLOH01 (sample SAMEA4026879, study PRJEB14308) | marine metagenome | biome: coastal water; material: water | depth 74 m
TTATAGTAACTCTTAATTATTACACCAGGATTAATCACTAACTTTTTATCTTTAGGAACTTCGTAATATTTCAGAACATATGGATTATTATCGGGAACTAGAGTAACTAAATCATTTTCTTGTAAGCCATTTAAAATATTAAAGTTTCTCTCATCATATACCATTGATTCACTTGATACGGTTGAATTGTTTGTGTTATTTATAATATTATTAATCACTGTCGTCGTACTATTTATGTTGATAATAATTTCTTGTTCTTCTGCAGTACTACTAGTAATGGTTGTGATATTTGTACCTTGAGTATCAATATTATCATTCTTTATTTTTTTATTTTCTACAATTTCATCCAATGAATGTGGGTAATTATTTTTATTATAAAAATTATTCAAATCAATCTGATCAACAATTTCATTTCTACCATTTAATAATGTTAATAATGAACTAGTAGAATTAATTATCAAACTATCATTAACAATCACATCAGCAATAATATCCTTTATAACATCATCACTACCAAATTCCATCAAAAAATAGTCATGGTGTTTTATTTTATAATTATTAAAATTGCTAAATAAAATTTCTTTACTGCCCTGTTGAATTTTCCATTTGCCCATATCCACTGTACTAGAACTGGTACTTAGTAATTCTATCCACCTAATCTCAGAATTATTATCTGATAAACCTACTTGATCTAATAAAACAGTATTACTAGGCATCGTGCTAATAGTACTAACTTTAGTCCATTCCGAAACATTATTATTAACATCCCTGGTTCGAGCTCGAAAATAATAGGTACGTCCAGCTCTTCCATTGTGTATAAAATAGTTCGTACTAGTAGCTTTTGCTTTTTTAGTCCAACTTTTACCATCGGTAGAATAATACAAATCATATAACAAAGATAAATCGCTATTAACCGATAAATCTATCCTTATCTGTACAGATGAAAGACTTAAATTAATTATTGGCACCGGTAAAACAATAATATTTTCTGATTCAGCTATTTTTATATCACTATTATCAGATTCTATAATTGTACTAGAAATTGTATTATCTATAGTCTGAATCAAAGAACTAGTATTATTAATCACGACAGCGTCAGAGGCCATCGTCGTAGAGCTAACTACTTCCACAGTGGAACTGGTTACCTTTTCCGATATTACTGTTTCAAAAAAATCAGATGCAGATGATGTTACCACTGCAATTATTAAATCAGCTTCTTTTGTCTTTGAATCAAAAACAACTTTCTCCGAACTAGAAACAATATTATCATTTTCAATAACCTTATTATCTTTACTAGGGGTGGAATATCCCCAATGAGCACTATTGATTTGATTGGTGGATAAAATAGTATCTTGTTCTAAATTAGAATCTTGTTTTTCATTTCTGATGTCAATTATATTATTTTCTAATGATTCTTTAACTTCTATATCATTTACCAGTTTAGTTGTACTGGAAATTAAAATGGAACTATCTTCCAATATTATTTGGTCTTTCTTTTCTTTATCAATTACCAAAATATTCGGATTATCATTTTCTTTAATACTGACATTGACATTTTGGTCTTTATTATTTTGTTGTCCACTATCTTCTTGTAGCTGATATCTTGTATCATTCAATAAAACAGCCTGATCTTTTCCAACGGCTACTGGCATAGAAACATCTATATTAAAAATAGTTTTAACCCCCTTATATATATCCTTTCCTAATTGGACAATGTATCCTAACCAACTTGATTCTACTTTGGCTGTATTCTGAACAGATTCATCATTTACTTCTTTTAAAAATAAATCTATCACTGCCACGCTATAACCAATTGCTTTTGGTAATAATAGATTAGCATAATCACTTTGAATATCTGGTAAATTAACGCTATAAACTATATTATCATTCCAATCACTTCCTTGCGATTGAGCATATAAATTATATAATTCTCCACTACTATCTTTAGCTTTCACATATACCAAACTATTACCACTATTATTTTTGTTCTCAACTGCTTTAATAATTTTAATTTTACTATATTTATTACTTTCAATCGTATCATCACTATAGAAATTTGTATTAGAATACTTAGCCATTTGTTCAATAGCTTCATTTAAATTCTCTATAACATAACTATCATTTTTAATATTTAATACTATTTTACTATTATTTTTTACATACTCCTCATATGAATCTCCTAAAACATGAATATCGTCTCTAGTATGTGCTGGCACTGATAAATCAGCAATAATATGTAGCATATGACCCAGTATAGTAAATGCTTCTTTTGTATTTCCATCCCTATATTCATTAATAGCTCTTTGCCATGTTTTATCCCCCAAAATATACTTCGATTGTAAGTCTGAATCTAAAACCCACTTTTTAGCACTTATATATTGACCTTTTAAACCTTGATCATAAATAGGATCATAAAAATGATTAAGCCATCTGGTAGGAGTATCTTCATCAATACTTCCTTGCATTATCCACCATGCTTGCTGTGAACTAATATCAACATCATTTGACCTATTAAATATTGAAATTGCCTTACCGACAATATCTGGATGAGTTGTAGATGTGCTATAACTAAAGACTTTATTTTTTAAAATCATGGTTGAACCAAATAATACACACAATAAAACACTTGCAACCACTAAGATTATCATTTTTTTTCTTCTATTCATAGTATTCCTCCTTTAATTATTTAAATATCACAAAAATTTTATTCGCCAAACACCTTCATTATCTTTTACAAATATTATTAGATTCACAACTTTATTCTTAACTTTACTACCAAGATAACTGTATGTAGCAACGCTATCAGTAGTATTCTCTTTTTTAATCATCGACAAATCGCTAATCATCATCTCTAACATGCCACGTTGTTCTATACTTTTAAAAAATTCTTTTCTCTTTTTAAAATCATCAACAAAAAAACAACACGAGACGGCATCTGTAAAGTTACCTGTTTTTAAATTTTCTATTAATTTTTTATGGGTTTGTTCCGGACTTTGAGTAGTTTTAGAATCAATATTAGAATATTGTGAAAAATTATTAATGAGTAATTCCTGTTTATTATTTGAATAATAAGAAAACATTAAAATACTGACTCCTACAACGATTAATACAACAAGTATATAAAAAAATTTTCTATCCATAATAATATATTTTATTAATAATCCTTAAAAGAAATAATTTCGCCACATTGGACGAAATTATTTCCCCCTCCCTTTTTTGCTAATATCATAAATATATCATAACCAAGATAAAATATTTCTAAAAATATTATAAAGTAAAAATAGATATCCACAGGTTAATTATTACCTTTATATTTAAATACCTAAAAATTCGCTTTTCAGCGAATTTTTAAAGTTCTAATATTATATAATTAAACCTCCCACTCCTTTTCTTGACGAACCAATAGATCCTTAGCTTTTAGTGGATCAGCCATTAATTCTTTAACTACCCTTTCCATTCTCATACTTTGTGATCCTTTGACTAATATAACATCCCCTTCCATCAATTTTTCTTGTAAAAACTTTCCAGCAACTATACTATTACTAAATTTAGCAATCTTATTTTCATCTAATCCTGCCTCCATGGCTGCACTAGCTATATGCTTAGCTGCTTCACCAACTGTAACAAGAAAGTCCACACCACATTCTGCTACCTTAAATCCAATTTCGCGATGAGAAATTTCTGTTTCTGAACCAAGCTCCAACATATCTGAAAAAGCTACAATCTTTCTAGAGCCAAATGGAATATCAAAACTATTCAAAGCCTCTAAAGCAGCCTTGCTTGGTTCTGGTGATGAATTATATGTATCATCCAATATTAAAGTATTCTTAATTCCTGAAATTAATGTTAAATGACCTGGTAAAGGCAATAACTCACGTAAAGCATGAGCTCCCTCTACTAAATTAACTCCAAATATTATTCCAACGGTAAGACCGGCCAAAGCAGCATATACCAGTGGCTTAGTAATAGATCCTGGCAAAAACACTGGGACAATATTCCCCTTATATATCACCTTAAAATTTATTCCCGCTGGCCAATTGTTATTGTCTTTAATAATATTTAAATCAGTGGCTTGTAAATCTGCGCCCTCCTTAAAACCATAGGTCATCACCTCAGCCTTGGTGGTTTTAATTTGTTGCATTACCATCTCATTATCCAAATTCAATACTGCAAAACCATCTCTTCTAAGATGAGAAATTATTATTCTTTTTTCTTGAGCTATTTTTTTAATTGTTTTAAAAAATTCCGTATGAGCATGAGAAATAAAAGTAAGAACACCAACTTTACAAGAAGCAATTTCAATTAAATATTGAATATCACCTGGTTTATCCGCTCCCATTTCAAGTACTAACATATCGGGATAATTTTTTTCCTTAATACACAACATCTTAAAAGCTGCTAAAAGTACGGCAAACCAACCAAGAAAAGAACTGGCTGGACTTTTCTCAAAACCAATTATGGTTAGTGGTACGCCAAACTCATTATTATAATTCTTGCTACTTTTTCTAACATTAAATCTGCTTGCCAAAACAATGGCAATAGCTTCTTTGGCAGATGTTTTCCCAGCGGAACCAGTAATCCCAATTACATCTGGCTTGTATTTCTTTATAATCTTTCGGCTTAAAACTCGAAGAAAATATTGTAATATACTCTTTAACATATTAATTCGTCAATTATTTACTTATCTCCTTTTAAAGCATAATATTTAACAGCAAACTCTGCTACCTTTTTGAATGTAGGAGCTGCCGTCGATTCAGCCCAAGCACGCTGTGGTGCCTCATATTTTACTACCATTACGAAACGAGGATTGTTAGCAGGAAAATACCCTACAAAGGTATGATTAGTACTTTCGCTATATCCTCCATCAACCGAAGCAATCTGAGCAGTACCGGTTTTTCCAGCCACATAAAAATCGTCCATTTTAGCCATATATCCATGACCATTCTCGATTACAGAAATTAACATTCCAGTTATCAATTTTTGAGCTCGTGACGATATTACTGTATCAATTACTTTTATCTCAGTCTTATCAATTTTTCCATTAGGATAGCGAACTTCCTTTATAATATACGGCTTAAGTAGTTTACCATCATTTGCTAGGGCTGTATAGCTGGCTGCTAACTGTAATGGCGTGGCAGTAAATCCCTGGCCAAAAGAGGCATTAGCGGCATATACAGCAGCTGGCTTGTAAAGAGAGGTGATATCACCAGCAACCTCATTATTAATTTTAACCCCAGTTTTTTTACCAAAACCAAAATTCTCTACATATTTTTTAAATCTTTCTTGACCAATTTTTTCTTGTACCCATATCACTCCAGTATTGATAGAGTTATCTAAAACACTCGTCATATCAACCATACCATAACTTTTCTTCTGTGCATTATATATCTTATACCCATCAATAAGCCTTATTCCTGGATCATTAAAAAGTGTAGTGGGAGTAACTAAATCTAGATCAAGACCAATCACCATGGTAATAGGTTTAAAAACAGATCCTACTTCATAAGCAGTAAAAATATTCGAATTGTTGTATACGTCCACATCTGTAACCTGACTATAATTATTAGAATCAAAATCTGGATAACTACACATAACTAGTATAGCTCCTGTCTTAGCATCAAGCATAACTAGAGAACCACTTTTGGCTTTATATGTCTCAACTCCTTCACGTAATTCTGTACAAGCATTATTTTGTAAAGCACGATCAATTGTTAACAATAAATCTACTCCATTTTCAGCTGTCTTAACTGTTTTACCTGCAAGAGAAATAAAGGAACCAGCTGCACTACGTTGAGCGGAAAGAAAACCACTCTTGCCTTCTAATTCTTTATTCCATCTGCCTTCGATGCCATAACGTCCTGTCATCTGCCCATCAATATCATAACCGACAAAACCCAGCACCGCGCCCAATAAACTGTTTTCTGGATAATACCTATAATCCTTTCGTACATATTTAATCCCAATTAAATTAGCTGATTTCAATATATTAATCTTATCATCTAAAACTTTATTCTCAATTGGCTCATATGGATCATCTTTCTTGGAAAGTTTTTTTTCTAAATCTTTTTTCTGATCATCATTATAGTTAAACACTTTTGATAAATACTCAGTTGTACTAGAAATTAAACTTTTATTTATCTCACGTGGTACGGCATATACCAAATAATACGGACGCTGAACAGCTACCGGATATTCTTTATTTTGATCAGCTCTACTATCTTGGACATATACATTTCCTCGTTTAGAAAATAGTTGTTGATATATTTCATGAGTACTTGTGGCCCAAGCTTGATAATAACTGTGTCTTATAATTTGTAAATAAAAAAGACGACCAATAATTATAGCTAATATTAACCATAAAAAAACTGCTAATACTGCTATCTGGCTATCCCCTTTCCTCTTGATCATAATTTAGCTAAATATTTATTCAATTCTTTTTGAACATTATTAGATTTGCCTGATGAAATTCTATTAATCATGTTTGCCAAAGGAACATTAACTCCATATTTACGAGCCAAACTACATAACAACATAACGGCACTCTTTCCTTCAACTACCTGACCAACTTTTTTTAAAGATTTTTCAACACTAAGACCTTTTGCCAAATACATACCAAAACGATGATTGCGACTTTGAACACAAAAACCAGTTCCAACTAAATCACCCAGACCAGCGAGACCATAAACAGTGCCGCCTTTACCACCCATCTTAACAATTAAATTATCTAATTCTCCTAAAGCATAAACTAACAAAGCAGCTTTAGTGTTCATCAATAAATTTAACCCCTCACACATGCCAAATACAATAGCATAAGCATTTTTAAATGATCCTGCTAACTCCACCCCCACCAAATCATTACTTACTATCAATTTCAGATTATCATTTTCCATCACTGATTTAACTAAACTCACACTAACTAAACTCTTAGATGCTATATTCATGGCTGTAAAACTACCACTCGCCATATCACGTGCAATAGCCGGACCAGAAATGGTAACTAACTTTTTTTTACAACTTGCTGGTAGATTAGAAAAAATCATATCAGTTACAAGCCCAATTGGTTTTTCAACTAATCCCTTAGAAACATCAACACACACAACACCAGGACGAATAAAATTGGACATCTGTTTAACAACCGCCCCAACACAAAAAGATGGCACCACCAAAAACACCACATCTGCTAAACTAACTGCTTTTTCCATATCTGGCTCAGTAAAAATATTACGTGACAACTTAATCCCTTTTAAATATTTTTTATTTTCTCCACTTTTATCAATTTGATGCAATGGCAATAAATCACCAGCATGATTCCATAAAGAAACAGAAAAACCATTACTAGCAACCACTTGAGCTACAGCTGTCCCCATATTCCCAGCTCCAAGAACAGCCACCCTAACTTTTTTATCATTTGGCATATTTTACATAATTTAATACTAAATTTGTATATATTATATCATATTTTAGTTATTATGACAGATTATTGGCCGATAATAATAAATTAATCTTTATTTACACAAAAAAATATATGGGTTATTATATAGATAGACTAAAACATATATAATAATATAATTACTATGAGTGAAAAATTAGAAATTTATAACCTAAATTCAGAGTTGATTAAAATAGAAGAAAGAAAAAAATTTTATTCTCAGATTCAAACTGAATTTAAAAAAACTGGAAAAATAACAGAAAAGATAAAAACTATCAAACTTATTTTAATGAATTCTTTTGGAAGAATTTATTTACAAAAAAGAAGTAAGCTAAAAACAGAAAACTGTGGATTATACGACAAAACAGTTGGCGGTCATGTTTCTGCTGGAGATAGCTTATCTATGACAGTTATACGAGAATGCGCCGAGGAATTAGGTTTTCCGGCCACAGTTTTAAACCATAAAGAATTTGAAAAAGCAATAAAAGTAACAAACTTAGATATAATTGGTGTATTTAAAGAAATTGAATATCACCCAGATTTTATGTCAAAGAGAATTATCAAAGATGAATCCCCTATAATTCAACCACAGATGTGCTCAATGTATTTCGGATATTACAATGGACCTATAAAATTTGTTGATGGTGAAAGTTCTGGAATTGAAGTATTTTCTTTAAATGAATTAACGGAAGAATTAAAAAATAATCCGGATAAATTTACTGCTGATATTCAATTTATGATCGAGAAATATAAAAAATTTATAATCCCTATTGAATAATATGATCGAAGTCTCAAAAGGAATATTCCAAAATAATGATAAGTATTTACTTGTTAAACGTTCTAATAAATCAAAAAGTTTTCCTGGACTATGGGATTTCCCAGGTGGAAAAATGGATCCAGGTGAAAACCCCTCTGAATCTCTAGTAAGAGAAATAAAAGAAGAAACTTCATTTAGTGTATCAGCTGGTCCAGAAATTAAAAATGCTAAATACAAAACAGATGAATGGGATATATTAATTCATTATTTTCAACCAAAAATTTTAAACGGTAAATTAAAATTAAGCAATGAGCATTCTGAATTTAAATGGATTGAAGAAAAAGATATTTTAAATCTTGAATCACACCCCGCGGTTCCAGCCTTTTTTGAATAATCTTATCAAATAAAAATACCACTAAAAGTGGTATTTTTATTTGATAAGATTATTACTGCTCTTAATCCTCAAATATCATTCCAAAATCAATTTTCTTGTAATTAAATAATTCCTCTTCATCAAAAAATCTGGCTATTTCTTCTTTAGCTGTTTCCAATGAATCTGATGCATGAACTAAATTCATATTTGTCATAGCCATATCTCCTCTAATCGTTCCAGCATCTGCTTCAACTCCAACTGTTGAGCCAACAATAATTCTAACCGCTTCAACTACTTGTGGACCTTCTAAAACGAGAATAACTACTGGTGCACTTTTCATGTAATTCTTTAAATCTCCAAAAAATGGTTTATCTTTGTGATGTGCATAATGCTCCTCTAATTTTAAATCATCAAGTTGAATCATTTTCATCCCCACTATTTTTAAACCTTTACGTTCAAAACGTTGTAATATTTCTCCTACTAAATTGCGCTGTAATGCGTCTGGCTTCATTATAATTAAAGACTTTTCCATAAATTTATTTAAATTATTTAGTTAAATATTTATCTCTTTTTTTTCTTTCTTTTTGCTCTTGCCTAATCTGCGGTACTCTTCTAACAATATATTCTAAAATTTTTGCTAACCACCATATTGCTATAACTAACCATAATAAAAGCCAAAATCTCCAAGCTAAAAAAGGAACTTTTTCCTGTCGCAAAAATAACCAAATTATTCCAAACAACCCAAGTGTCATTCCAAAGGTGGAAAACCGTCTTAAAATAAATTTATCAATTTTTTCTTTCTTATATTGACAAATTATTCTTGAAATAATACCACCCAGTATTAAAGCTAAAAAAAGAAAAACAAAAACCCAAAAGGTTACTCCGTGTGCGCTGAACGGTTGATTAAACCAATAGTCAATTCTAAACAAATTTGTAAAACTCATAAATTATTCTACTTTCTTTAATATCATTAAATATGTATATTCACTTAATGTTTCTTTTTTAACAAATTCTAAATTTAATTCTTGTGTCCATTTCTGTATATCTTCTTCCTTTACTATCTCATTATCTCTTGGTCCTAATGGACCTAAGTTTTTTGTCCAATCAATAATAACTAATAATCCATTTTTTTTCAAGAGGCGTTTAGCTTCTTCTAGCGCTTCAACCCTGTTTTTTAGCTGAAATAACACATTTACAAAAAATGCTATATCTAAACTATTATCAGGAATCGGTGTTTTGCCGACTCTTTCAATATCGGACCACACAGTTTGTATATTATCTAATCCTTCAAAATCTGATCTTCTTTTAAGACTTTCCAAGGTGGTTTTGACAATATCTATAGCATAAACAATACCTTGTTCTCCGATAACTTTGGCTAGAGGAAATAAAAAATATCCCGTTCTTCCAGATCCAAAATCAGCTACTCTCATCCCTTCGGATATATTAATTTTTTCTAATATCTGATTTGGTTTTATTAATGTAGATGTATCTTGATCCATATTACTAAAGCTAAGTTGCCTGTCTAACAAATAATTTAACAATGGTCGCGTTCAAAAACCCACTCATCATATTAGTTACTGCTAATATACCAAAAAAAATAAGTGTAAGACCTATTACCTTGTACATTAATCGACTACCGCCACTATACCCAAGTTTTTCTTCCGCCCAAGCATTACGACCAAAATTATTAATAAACCATTCAGTCTTTAATACTAATAATACTCCCAAGGCGATTGCTATTGTACCAATAACATATTTCATATATGTATATTATATTTATGTGCCGGAGAGAGGATTCGAACCTCCACTCCCAAAATGGAAACTACCACCTCAAGGTAGCGCGTCTACCATTCCGCCACCCCGGCATTAGAACTTCCTATCCCTCCCCACTATCATTTCAACTTTACTTCTGGCTAATTTAATTTTTAATTTTCTTTCTTTAGATATTTTTCCATCTGCTTCCACAGTGAAGGCTTCTTCACCAAATATTTCCATCTCTTCGAAGGGAAAAATACTAGGATCTTCATAGTTATATCCCCACCATCTCTTTTTTGTCATGGGACGCAAGAATGCTTCCAATTTTCCATCTTGAGGATTAACTACTTGCTTCTCTTTATCTTTGATAAAACGTTTCCAATAATATGGTTGTAAATTACAAACTACTACTTCTAATTTATCAACTGAACCTACTTTAAACTTTTCATCATATATCACTTCAATTCTAGCCGGTTTTATTCTTAATTGGGAAATAAAATAACGGTTATTCATCCAACCAACATCTAACCATTCCTTGCGTCTTTTTGAGAGTACATCACAAGAATCAATTCCAGTTGGAATACCTAAAACTTCCGATATTGTATTTTTATCACCAACTGGTAAAAAACCAAATAAACAATTACAAGTTGCGCTTCTCGAAAGAACCTGTCCAAAAGTGGCATCGTTCCCAACTATTACAATTGTTTTAGCGCCTTTTTTTATTTCATCTTCTATAATTGGTTTTACATCAATATAGTTATTTAGACGTAATATCTTCCCAGCAATACCATAATCAGTAAGACGAACTTCCATTGCTTTTACAATAGATTCATACTTTTTCTTTCTTAAAAAATTGTCATACAGATAAACATACATATAAATAGCCAAACTCCCCCATTAATACGGTGGGGGAAATATCTTAAATTATTATATTAAATACTATTTCCTTATATCCATTAAAGCACTTTTCTTTTTCTTAGTATTTGTCAAAGATTTTCTTTCTGCAGCATCAACACCCGGCATAGTGATCTTGCCATAGATTACTGCTCCGGGTTCAACACTTAATGTCTTGGCAGTAATATCACCCAATACCCGTGAAGATGCGGTTAATTCTAATGATTCTACCACTTTTATATTTCCCTTTATTTCTCCTGATACAATAGCATTACCGGCTTTTACATTAGCTACAATCTTCGATCCCTTTTCGGCAGTCAACATTTTACTGGTATTAACACTGCCCATGACTGAACCTTTGATAATTATATTTCCATTTGAACTTAAATCTCCTTCTACATTAACAGAAGGACCAACCACAGTCTCCACATCATCGTTACTGTCTGATTCCACGGCAGGCACCTCAATTTCAGTTACTTCTTCATTTTTAATGTTTTTTTGAAAAATCATACGTCTATTTATATGTTATTTTAATTAATAAATTCATATGTTTATTAAATGATATCATACAACAAATACCAATAAAAATAAAGAGGGGCTATTTTTTCTTCCCTTTTCTCTTGTTTTTAAAAGGAATCCAAAATCCAAACTCACTCCCCTTACCCAGCCCTTTGCTATGGCCCCAAATCTTACCATTATGGGTATTTATAAATTTACGACATACATAAAGACCTAAGCCTGTTCCTGTTACATGACTACCTTCAACGTTCTTCCCACGATAAAATTTTTGAAAAAAGTTAGCCTCATCTTCTTTGCCAAAACCCAAACCCTGATCTTGAACTCTGAATGTTATTCCGTTATCCTCATTTTCTGTCTTGATGATCACTTTTCCCTTCTCAGAGTATTTAATGGCATTATCTACAAAATTAAAAAGTACATGTCTAATTTTTTCAAAATCAACATATATCTTATGATTAACACCTCTTTTCGGCTTAAATGATAAATCAAGTTTTTTACCTTTTGCCTTGTTATTTAATTCATCCACTATATCCACAGCCATCTTTTTCAAATCATACTCACCATAAATAAATTTTGTTCTTCCTTGTTCTATCCTAGTGATATTTAAAAACTCATCAACTAATTTTGCCAAATGTTCATTACTTTCTTCCATCTTGCCAAGCACCTCAATCACATCCTTTGGCACCTTGCCATAATCTCCGTCTTTTATTAATTCAATATAACCTTTAATTATGGAAAGAGGAGTGCGTAATTGATGAGAAGCAATAGATAAAAACTCTGTTTTTTGATTATCTAATTCCTGTAAACGTAAATTTGCTTTTTCCAAAGAATGGGCTAGGCTAATAATTTCTTCTCGACGTTTCACTTCCTTCCGTACTGAGCGAATAAGCATTATTCCTAAAATAGCACTAATTCCCAAGATAAAAAGACTAAAAATTAGATCCCCTCCTCCGTCAGAAAGAAAAGCATTCATGGTTAAAACTAAAATGAGTAATCCTGTAAAAATTTCAGCGATTACAACTTTTAAATTTAACAATCCATACTTCATTATTGCATACACTGATAAAATTACATGGAGTGAAGCTACACCATTTCCCCAAGGGTCTATTGGAATGTTATACCATAAAAAATAGTTAGTCGATCCACCAATAAAGGTTACCGTAATACCAATCATTAATAATAATGTCTGCTTTTTTAAAATCCCTGTACTTGTCTTATATTTTTTATAAAGTAAAACAACTGCATAAACTACATGAGCACCAAAAGCAAATAAAAAGGGAAGATAAAAAGGTCCCGGGATTGGCCAGTGAATAAAAATAGAGCGAGGCTCAACACCAGCAACAAACCAGGGGGTAAAATTCAAACCAACCCAAATAAAAGTAAAGAAATAGAAGATAATTAAAATTATTCGATAGAAACGAAGTCTATCTAATTTCAACAACACTAATACTAAATGAAAGAAAGAAATGGAAGTGAAAATTGCCCCAAACATTAAACCACGAGCCCAAAATAAAGCGCTATCGGCATCAGTAGAAATCTGCCAAAAAAAATACCCAACACTCCAAGAGCCCAAGGCAAGACACATATATATCAAATAACGAGCGAGACGATTTCTAAAACTGGTTAAGATTAAAAAAACAGCAAAACCAAGACTAGTTACTGCATTAATAAGGCCAGAGATGCTAAAAAATGTAAACAGTTCCCCCATAGGTAGTTATAATATTCTATATACATATTTTACCATAAAAAATGAAAAAAAGAAACGCGACAGGGTTAGCCATCGCGTGTATATTGCCAAGTCGATAGCGCAGAAATCTACGCCTCCCCTCTTTTCTTTCTTAAAAACACCTAAGTACTTTATTACTTTGTTATGCTTTAGTCGTAAGACTGTGGAGACATATTTAGTAAAGCCTCTGTGCTCGCATAACGCTCCCAAACAGGTGGGATGAGCCTCTTTCCAGGACGGAAAGAATAATGAACCAGATCAGGCCGCCGCTTCCTGGCAGAAAATAGCGGTCAGATGGGTACCTTGCGATTCCACTTCAAACCACTTTTTTTCTATAGCCAGCCATCCGGCTCTGTAGAATGCCAACTCGAACTCAGCTGGCGTACGGTGGATCAGAAGTGGCCATCCGATCAGCCGTTTGAGCATGAAATCAAACTTCGACTTCATGATCATGGACACAACCAGCACACCACCTGGCGCCAGTACCCGAAGAAATTCCCGCAAATAACCTTCCAAGGAAGGATCATCACGATAGTCCAGGAAACCGACCACTACCAGGTGCTTAAGTGTACCTGATGGTATAGTGGCTAGGTATTCCTGAAGATTATCTTCGATGTATTGAATTTGTCCCTCATCCACTCCCAACTCTTGTGCGTGGCGCCTAGCCCGACGCAAAGAGGAAGGACTGGTATCAACCAACACCACCCTTATTGAAGCATCCGGAAACCGCTGATTTGCATCCCACACAAATTCTGTGGTGCACTCGGATGAGCCACACGCCAGTTCGTGTAGAACCAACTCCTCGCCAGCTTCTAGCGCTTCACCCACCGACTGCAGGTGCCTAAACACCGAACGCAGACGATTGCGAACGCCGGCTGGATGAGGAGTACACATGATGTACAGAGCCAAAGCTCTGCCCACCACCCGAGGCAACCACAACCACTGATACCACTTCAATTCACGAAACTCCTGCAACAATATACACTTGGCAGCGTATACTGCGTCCAGAGCCTGTGAGGTGGTCACCCCCTCACGGATAACGGTGACAATGGGATGCAATAACCAGCCCAACAGCTTATTCAGCTGTTTTGGACCGGTCAACCACCGCTCAAATGAAATAGGCTTCATAAAACGGGCGCAAACCCGTCTCATCAGCCTATCCAGCCAGTTGGCAGGGGGCATCTGCCCCCGTCTGATCCGCTTATCTTCCCAACCACGAGCAGCCGGACAAGGAGCCCAACGCTCGTATGGAACCACCAAGCAGGCTAGAAGGAGGGCACAAACATTCATGCCCCAAAGGAAAGGAGCCTGATGGTACCAGGCCACCCCCTCCTCATAATCCAAGTCTTGTTCGAGGATAGAAACTCCTCGAGAGGCGTAAGAATCGTCTTCGGTAGTAACTTCAATCCTTTGTGCCAACACCTCGCTGGCTTCCAGCCTCGAGGAGTTCCCGCTTCTCACTCTTTTTACTCCGTTAGTCGTTCTAACGGAGGAACCTGTTTCAACATGCAAACTCATTGAAATTCTCCCCCGTCTTTTAAACGGATGTATTTGACAAGCGAAATTGCTTGTACTATATTCACCAACATATCATGAATACAATACAAGCAATTTTATTAATTTCAAAAAATAAAATTATGAACTATAAACAAAAAATTTAAAATATTTATTGACTAAAATTTAAAATCCCTAAACTTACCCAAATTTACATCAAGGGCACGATATATATCAGCTAATTTTTTTTCATTTACACTACCTTTTTTTTTAAATACATCTACCCGCTCAATTGTGATAATTTTATGAAGCATACAAATTCCTTCAATATCAGAATTGGTATCTTCTTTTTTTAATAAAACTTCATTAGCAAAAACTTCATCTTCTTTTTTTTCAAAATCTATCAAGGTACATACAATTGATGGTAATCCACTATTTAGAATGGTATCTTGTAAAACTACCACTGCTATTTCTTTTTTTTTATAATTACATAAAAATACATCCCCTCTATTAATTACACCGCAATACATTTTATCAATATCCAAAAACATAGTTATTTCTTTTTCAATATATCATCAACCTCTTGTTTCTCTATATTGCCTGAAACTAACGAAATGGCTAAATGATCCATGCAAGCTTGCAATTTTTGTTCTCCTTGTAACTTATCAAAATCAGAGACATCTTTCTGTCCCACTTTTTTTACTACAAGTCTGCAGGTATTATGTAATAATTTTTTATCCACCATTAACTTATTTTCAATTTTATCCAAATATTTTTTATCTTCTGAGTCTAATTGTTTTAAAATGTGATTTGAAACTTTTGGCATATTTTTAAAATTAATTTTGTCTCTTTTTAAATGATTGACGTAATGATTCTTCCATTTTTACAACCTCTTTATTATGTTTGTGATCTAAAATACAGCGAGCTACAAATTCACTTCTCTTGCCATGAGGAAATGCAGCCCGAAAATAATCAGCCACGTCTTTGGGTATTTTTATTACTACTCTTGCGATTGTCTTTTTTGGGCTATTTTTTAGCATAGGTATAGATATATAATACACAAAAAGAGTGCACTTTACAAGTGCACCTTCTGTTTTATCCCCAGATATTTCATTACATTTTTTTAACAACTTCAATTCCTAATAAATCAAGTCCGCTACTCATTACTTTTTGAACCCCTTTAATAATTTCTATCCTATTATATCTCGCTGATTTCTTTTTTTCTTGTAAAATAGGGCAAGCATCATAAAAACGATTAAAACTCTGTGCTAATGAAAATAAGTACTGAGAAATTTTTGAAGGATCCAGCTCTGTGCAAGCTATTTCTACTACTGCAGGATATTCAGCTAATTTTAATAATAAATCCTTTTCTTGTTTGTTGATAATATAATTATTATCTTTAGAATAATCTGTTTCATTATTTATTTTAGATATAATAGACTCTATTCGAGCTACAATATATAACAAATATGGGCCACTGTCGCCAGTAAAGCTAATTGAGCTTTCCATATCAAAAGCAACGTCTTGTGAAACATTAGACTTTAACATAGCATATTTTAAAACTGCTCCAGTTAATTTTCTAATTAATTCATCCTTATCATCCAAATCACGATCCAACATAATTTCTCTTATCTTGCTTTCTGCTAAATCAACCAACTCATCACCAGCTATTACATTGCCAAGGCGTGAAGACATTTTCTTTTCTCCTTTTAATTGCAAATATCCTCCTATTAAATGTTCATCTTTCCCGCTATATTTGGGCAAAATTTGATCTAAGGCCTTGAACACTACTTTAAAATACTCGGTTTGTTCTTTACCGACCACGTGAATAATACGATCTAATTTGGGATGTTTTTTAAATCTACTTTCTGCTAATGCCAAATCTTTAGCCTCGTATGTAGGATATCCCTTGCTATTAATAAAAACGCGATCATGTAGGCCATGCTTGCTTCCCTCAAATATTATTGCTCCATCACTTTTAACAAATATTCCTTTTTTTAGTCCTTGTTTAGCAATTTCAAGACCACGTTCATATGTTTTGGATTCAAAATAATATTCATCAAAACTGACATTTAATTTTTTATAAATTTTTTCAAAATATTCCAAGCTCCATTTGACGGTTTTCTGGTACACCTCTTGTATGGATTTATCTTTACTGTATAACTTTTCGTTCATCTTTAATATTTCCTGCTTACTCTTTTCATCTTCCTCAAAATATTTTGCTCCTTGTACATAAATACTGCCTAAAAATTGTATTCTTTCTTCTAATTCTTTGTTTTCTACTTCTTTTAATTTAGTCAAATTATTTTGCAATGCCCACATAATCTTAGCGACATGCATTCCTACATCTCCTTGATAATTAGCCTTAATAACATTAAAACCAGATGCACTCATTATGCGCGCTACTGAATCTCCAGTAATTAAATTCTTCAGATGGCCGAGATGAAAAACTTTCAATGGATTAGGACAGCCATACTCTACCATTATCATTTTACCAGTACCAAAATTATTAGATCCATAATTATCTTTTGATATTTCAGACAATACTGTACTCAATAATTTGGTTGGATTAAGATAAAAATTGACATACGGACCCATGGTCTCTATCTTATCAATTAATTCATTTTTCTCAATAATGTTTGCTAATTCTTTGGCAACCTCAACTGGATTTTTTTTCTTTTTTTTAGCTAAATCAAAACAAGAGAAAGCAAAATCACCCATTTTACTATCAGGAGGTGTACTAAATTTAATATCCTCACCTTGGGGTAATAGCGATATTAATTTTTCTTTTAAAATATTCATAATTATCTATTCCTTATTTACTTCATCTAATAAACGAAAGCCTTGCTCTAGTGAGTTCTTTGGTATTAAAGAATAACTACCTCCATCAATAACAACTTGAAAAACAAGTACGTCTCCTTCTCCTCGTTTTCTCCCCTTCTTACTAGGCGTAGTAGATATACTAAATTCAATACCAAGTAAATCATCTTTTTGATCGGTTTTTGGTAAAGATTTTAAATACTCTAGAATTCTGTTTAAGTCTCCTTTATCTCCTACTTTATCATTTAATATTTCGTTAATAAAGGATGTAATTATCTCCTCGGGAGGTTTTTCTCTTTTTTTACCACCTTCACCCATCATTGTAAGGCCAAAAAACATAATAAAATTAGATTACTTTAATAAAAAATCTTTTACCTTTTTGAACTATACTTCCACTTTCAACAACATGATCTAACTCAACAATTTTTTTATCATCTACTTTTATACCGCCTTGAATAATCATTTTTCGAGCTTCTGTTTTACTACCAACCAATTTAGATTCCACTAATATATTAATAATATCATAGTTACTCGGTTTAATCTCCTCTATTTTATCTGGTTTATCTTTTTTTTGAATTACGGTAGTAAAATGATTTTGTCCTTCTTTGGCTGCATCTTCGCCCAAAAACTGTTTTGTGATTTCATAGGCTAACTTTAATTTAAAATCTCGAGGATTAGCGCCACCAACTATCTCTTCATTAATCTTCTTAATATTTTCCATTGGTACCATGGTACACAATTCAAAGCCACTTAAAATCATACTATCTGTCCAGCTCATAACTTTACCAAACATATCACTTGCAGAATCAGACAAAGCAATCATATTCCCTTCGCTTTTTCCCATTTTCTTTCCACTACTATCAGTCAAAAGCTTCATAGTTAAGACAAATTTTTCTTTCTTTTTCAAATCTTTCATTAAAGTACGACCAGCCAACATATTAAAAGTCTGATCATTACCACCAACTTCCCCGTCTACATCCATGGCTACACAATCATATCCCTGCATTACGGGATACATAAATTCATGAACGTAAATTGGTTTTTCTGATTTTATCCTTTCTTGAAACATATCGCGTTCTAGCATTCTTTGCACTGTAAAATGTGATGTTAAATCCAAAACATCAGCAAAACTCATCTTGGCAAGCCACTCGCTATTATATTTTACTTCCACAGCATTTTCTCCCTCAAAATCTAAAATTCTAGCTGCTTGTTTTTGATACCCCTTACTATTCTCCAATACTTGTTCTTTAGTTAATTGCACGCGAGCAGAGGACTTATCTGTGGGATCACCAATCATGCCAGTGAAATCACCTATCAACATTATTACTTTGTGTCCTAATTCTTGAAATTGACGTAATTTTATCAAAGTAATACCATGACCAATATGCAAAGTAGGAGCAGTTGGATCATATCCAGTATATAATGACAATTGTTTACCACTTTTCAATCTTTCTTCCAAAAAATCTCTATTGGAATAAATATTTTCTACTCCTCTGTCTAATAGTTTTTTAATTTTATTTTCATCAGTACTAATAGCCATATATTTTAGTTACTTTTTAAGATTCTATTTAAATAAGCACAATATTGTTCCCACTTACTAAAAATTGCACCTACCCGTTTTATCTTAAAATCTCTACCTCTTTCTTTGTGTTTACTTTTTAACCACATAGCAGATAATAATAAAAATGAATCATCGCCTGGGTTTAATTCGTCTTTATGGTCTTCATCAACATTATCTCTAGCTGATTCCACAAATTTATCATACATATCAATATTAAACACAGGATTAGTAATAATTTCCTGTACTAATATATCCAAATCTTCATCACTAATAGTAGACTCTTCAATATTATCCAAATCAATATTATCTAAATAATTCATATACATAGTAGAAAATTCAACTTTCTTATCTAAAAAATTTTCAACTGTTATTTCTCCTTTTGATAGTTCTGTTTTTTCAGTATCCATATATTTATTTTAAATTATTTAATTGCTTATTTAATTTATCTATTTTTTGTTTTGCTTCTTCGTATTTTTCCTTTTCTTTAACAACTACATCTTCTGGAGCATTATCTACAAATTGTTTGTTAGATAATTTTTTATCTAGACTGTTAATATATTTAGATATTTTTTCAATTTCCAATTGAATCTTTTCTTTATCTACCGTACCTGACAAATCTACAAATACCTCTATTCTTCCGTACTCAATTGGATACCAATTACCAGGATTGATAGCTACTTCTTGAATTTCCAATTTATCAATATTGGTTTGTAGTTTTTTTATCATCTCAGCATTTTGTTCCAATAATTCCTTATCTTCTCCCGCATTAATTAAAACGGATATTTTTTTAGAAGCATCTATCCTATTCTGCGCACGAGCATGACGGATCCTGACAATAAGTGGTCTGATTAATTCATCAATACAACGAGATTCTGTAACCATATGACTAATATCACCAAGATTTTCTGGCCACTTCTCTATCATAAGCATTCTAGCGTCCCCATATACTTCCTGCCAAATGGTTTCTGTGACAAATGGCATGTATGGATGCCACAATTTCAATAATGTATTAAGAATGTAATTTAAAATTTCCGATTTATCACCCTCTATCTTTGTTGCCTCTAAATACCAATCCGCCAGTTCATTCCAAGTAAAATCATGTAAAGTATCTCCTACCTGAGAAAACGAAAGTTCACTTAGACCAATATCAGTAGTACTAATAACATAATTTAATTTGCTTAATATCCATTTATCCCAAATAGTTTTTGGTTCTGGTTTTGAGGCATCAATATTTGGTTCTTTTATATTCATTAGCATAAATCGAGATATATTCCAAAGCTTATTGGCAAAATTTCTAAATCCTTCAATTTTTTCATATGACAAACGAACATCCGACCCAGGTGACACACCAAGTAATAAAGATAAACGAACCGCATCAGTCCCATATTTTTCGCACACATCCAATGGATCAATCATTGTCTCTGGTTTAGATTTACTCATCTTTTCTCCATCTCTATCCAAAACACGAGAATGAAGATAAACGGTTTTAAAAGGAACTTCTCCTAAGGCATAGGTAGACATCATAATCATCCGAGCTACCCAGAAAAATATTATATCAAACATGGTTTCTAAAACTGCTGTGGGATGATAAATGTCTAAATCACTATTAATATATTTATATCTTTCGATTCCACCTTTTTCATGATGTAATGTTTTTATTTCATCAAACTTTTTATCATTACAAATCATATCCATAAAATCCATCACTCCCCCACTAGTGCAAATAAATATTTTCTTACCACCATATTTTATCTTGGCATCATTCAAAAATGCATTAACCCTCTTCTTAACTTCTAGAGGAGATTCTTCGTCTTTGTATTTATTATCAATATCAAGATCTTTCCATCCAGGCATATCCGGATATTTTTCTCTTAATTGCTTTAAATTCTTACCGGCCATAAAACCAAAATCATACTCTCGTAATCTTTTATCATAAATAATATCTAAATTATGATGTTTATTTACTATTTCAGCTGTTTTTGAACACCTTTTCAAATCAGAAGAAATTATATAATCAATATTTTCATTCTTTAATTGTTCAGATAATTTTTCTGCCTGCTCTATACCTTTCTGATTTAATTCCACATCGGTCTCCTGGCCAATAAAAACACCATTACCATGTGCATCAGTAACACCATGCCGAGCTGCTATAATATCAATTGGCTTATTTGGCCATCCTAACGTGGAAAAAGTCCACAAACCAGCACTAAACCACGTGTCTAAAGTGTCTGAATCCTGAACCCAACCATCCCCATTGGGCGCTTCTATACCAACATAAATCTCATCCTCAACACCATCTGATTTGCTTCTACTCCACACTGGCATTTGATGACCAACCCAAATTTGGCGACTAATACACCAATCTCGTAAATTATCTACCCAATTAAAATATACTTTATTAAATCTACTGGGGACAATATCTATCTGACCACTCTGTACTACATGTTGCATTAACTTTCTCAGAGTAATATCTTGTCCATCATTTAAGTCGCCAATTGGATTATTTTTTGATTGTTTAAATTTAAATTCTTTATTTACATCAATAAACCATTGTTTAGAAGGTATGGGTTCGATCACATGTTTACAGCGATAACAAACCGACAAATTATGCTTGTAATTATCTTCAATATGATCTATTAGTCCCATCTTCTCCATATCGGTAACAATTGTTTTTCTGGCTTCTTTAGTTGTCATACCGGTATACTTACCACAATTTTCCATCATCTTGCCATCTTCATTAATAATTTGTTTAATAGCAACTCCATGACGTTGTGCAATTTCATAATCTGTAAAACTATGAGCTGGTGTAACTTTTACTGCACCAGTACCAAATTCAGGATCGACAGCTTCATCAGCCACAACTATAACTTCAAATTCACCTAATACGCCAGGAATCATATATTTCTTGCCGACCATATCCTTATATCTTTCATCACTTGGATGAACGGCTACAGCGGTATCACCCAATTTCGTTTCTGGACGAGCAGTAGCCAAAACAAACGGACCATACTTTATCCAATAAAATTTTCCATTTTCTTCCTTGTATTCAACTTCATCATCAGCTAAAGTAGAATGACAATGAGGACACCAATTAACAATACGGTTGCCACGATAGATTAACCCATCATCGTACATTTTTTTAAACATTGTTCTTACGGCTAAACCACGTTTTTCATCCCAAGTATAGGCTTCGCGCGACCAATCTAAACTAGCTCCCATTTTACGAACCTGTTTTCTAATCGTCTCTTGGGAATTAGATATGTATTCCTTTACTGTATTAACATATTTATCTCTACCTAAATCATGTTTACTCTTACCCTCTTTTATTAATTGACGCTCAACCACAGCATTGGTGGCAATAGCAGCGTGATCTGTGCCTGGTATCCATAAAGTTTTATCACCTTTCATTCGATGATAACGAATCATTAAATCTTCAATAGCCAACATCATGGCGTGACCAATATGCAAATGCCCGGTAGCATTAGGTGGAGGTAATACTATAGAGAATGGATCAGCATCTTTATCACAAATTCCTTTTTCAATACATTTATCGGGATTAAAAAAACCACTATTCTCCCATTTAGAATAAATCTTATCTTCATATTTTTTAGCTTCGTAAGCCTTGTCTAAATTATTTGGCATATTTTTTTATCCACCATTTCTTAACAATAGGCAATGTTAGTGTGGAAAGGAAAAAACCTACTGCTGGAACAATGGCATTAATAAAAGCATTACTGATTTTTGCAAAATACATAAATAGTACAATTACTAAATATGTAAGTATAAAAATGGCCAATTTGCGGAGAGAACTAGTTTCCCAAGCTTTATCAATCTCAACTTTCTTATTCCGCTCCTTTATGGCTTTAATCTCGTTTTGTAATTGTTCAATTGTCATAATTTTATGTAGATATTTTACTAAATATAGCGAAAAAAAGCAAATACATAATTCTGTAAAGATAAATTTTACACAATATAGCCTATATTATTGACAAGTTAGCTAAAAATTGATATGATTAACTACTAACTTAATCCATGTATTTTATTAACTGCGACAATGGCCTTAACTGAGAATCAACAATTACAAAACATCATAAAACATAGTCGCTACTGCTTAGTGATTTTTAATTCTGCCCATGATATTGATGGCATCGCCACCGCACTAACTCTTAGTAAATACCTACAAAATGTAGACAAACAAATTGACATTGTTTGCCCAAACTTTATTAAAAGCAAAAATTTAAAATTTTTAAATAATATTGATACCATAAAAAACAATATATCAAATTCACAAAAATTCACTATCAAAGTAGATATCTCAAATGCTAAGCTTGATACTCTAAGTTATGACATTAAAGACGACGTACTTTCCATCCATCTTAATCCTCATTCTGGTGTATTAACAAAGAAAGACCTGAGAACTGCTAGTTCAACTTTTAAATATGATCTAATTATTACAATTAACACCCCTGATTTAGAGTCACTGGGAGAAAGTTTTAATAACAATACAGATCTATTTTATCGCCTTCCCATAATTAACATTGATCACAATATTGCCAATGAAAATTATGGACAAATTAATTTAGTTGAACCAGAAGCCACTTCTAGTTGTGAAATAATATATAATATTTTAAAAAATATTGATCCAGATATAATAGAAGATACTGTCGCCACATATATATTAACTGGAATCATCAGTAAAACAAAAAGTTTTAAAGCTAGAAACATTACACCACACACATTAAATATTGCTAGTCAATTAATGAAAAAAGGAGCTGATAGAGATACAATTATTAAACACCTCTATTACCACAGATCAATCTCTTCTTTAAAAATTTGGGGAAAAGCGCTCTCTAATTTACAACATGATTCTAGTTTAAATCTTGTTTGGACTACTATTACTAGGAGTGACTTAACGCACAGTGACGCTAATAGAGAAAATTTAAATGAAGTTATTGATGAAATGTTGATAAACTCACCAGAAGCGGAAGTGATTGTTCTTTTCTATGAACAAAAAGATATTGATTTTATCAACTGTTCAGTGATAACAACAAACACAAACGCACTCAATTTGATTTCAAAATATAATCCTCAGGGAGACAAAAGAAAAGCAAATATCACAATACGAGGAAAAAAACTACACGAAGTGGAACAAGAAGTTATGCAGGTGATTAAAGGCAGATTGAAGTAATAAGAAAGTTTGTTTGTGAAAAATTAATAGTAATGTGTATCAACAACAGGTTGCCAATATTTTCTATAGATTTCATCATTGCTTCCCATACATACTCCTTCAAATACACAGTTACTATGATCAAGAATATCAACAATACTAAAAAATGTACAAGGATTTTTGTTGCAACTTTTATCAGTACATAAAGTTTTTTCTTTGCAACAACTTCTTCCTAACGACCATAATATCTCATCCATTTCAAAAAAATCTTTATTGGCTATCTTTCCCATAAAACGGACAGCTTCAACAGATGCTCTTCTGACATCTTCGTCAGAAGCTATTTGTTCTTTATTTTGTAAAGATTTTTTTAACTCTTCATCAACAACTTCTATACATCCGGTTCGTAATAATAATCTCTGCATGTGATAATCCATTACAGGTTCGACTGACTCTAAATCTTTGAGTTGAAGCAAATTTGCATTTACTGCCAATTGAATAAATACGGTACTCTTTTTTCTTAATGGATCTGAATACGCCTCAAAATCTTTGAGAAGGTTATAGAGACCATTTTGATCTCCCAAAAGAAAACTATTAGATTTATTTAATAAATTTTCAACTTTTCCATCATATTTTTCAATTAACACTTTCGAAATTTGAATAAGAAAATTAGACCTTTCCTCTAATCTATCAAGAGTACAATTTATTGAATTGCCATCATCTGAAAATAATATTTTTAATTTCTCACTCAATTCAATGGAGGAAAGATTTGCTAAAAATTTAGGATTAAGAAATTGAGAATTTTCTTTTCCAAGAAGAGTAAAAACATCTTCTAAACAACTCCACCCTTTAAGATTTTTCTTTTTATTTATTAAAGTATGAGTTTGATGACAAATTGCCGTAGCAAATAAAAATGCCCTGAGTTTCGTTTCTCTATCTGATGGGAAAGTTAAAAATGGTCTTTTAAAATGGTCTTTTCTAAAACGTAAAGGTGATATACATTTTGCGATTAATTCACATTGTTGATTTTTTACAATTACTTTATCAGACATAATAAAAGTCGTTAATTAGTTCTTTATATAATTTGCTTAAACTTAAGACAAGAGAGCCCCTCATTCAAATTATTTTTAATTCTCTATACTTATTTTAAATACTGACCAGTTACGGAATCTTTATTTTTTGATATTTCTATTGGTGTTCCTTCTGCAATAATTTTCCCGCCTTTTTCTCCGCCACAAGGGCCCATGTCAATTATCCAATCTGATTGCTTGATAACATCTAGATTGTGCTCAATAACGATAACAGAATTCCCATTATCAACAATTTTATTTAATAAATTTAATAATTTTTCAATATCTGAAAAATGCAATCCTGATGTTGGTTCATCTAAAATAAATATATTTCCTTTTTTATTTAATTTGTTTGCTAATTTTAATCTTTGAGCTTCGCCACCAGAGAAGGTGTCATGTGTTTGTCCTAGTGTCAAATAATCTAATCCAACATCAATTAACATTTTTAATTTATTTTTAATGACATCATGATCAAAGAAATCATTTGCTTCATTGACAGTCATGTTTAATACATCATTTATATTCTTACCTTTATGCAAATATTCTAAGATCTCTTTTTTATACTTCTTTCCTTGACAAGTTTCGCACATAATCTTTATATCACCCATAAAGTGCATATCAATTTTATTGAATCCAAGCCCCTTACAATCAGGACAGGCACCTTTTGAATTTGAACTAAACAAACTGCTTGATATATTATTTTCTTTTGCAAAAACATTTCTTATTTCATTAAGCACGCCTGTATAAGTAGCAATATTACCTCTTACTGTCCCAAATAGAGACGACTGATCTATTAAAATTATTTTTTCACCTAGAAATTGTTTGACGAATTCATCAATTATTAAAGAACTTTTTCCTGAGCCGGATACTCCCGTCACCGAACAAAAGACTCCAAGAGGAATATCTACATTAACATTTTTCAAATTATGTATATCGGCTTCTTTGATTGAAAAATGATCTTCTGTCTTTCTTGTTGTATTTTTAAATTTTGATTTTTGTGTTAAATATTTTCCAGTAATTAAAGAAGTGGATTTTAATTTATTAAAATTTCCTTTAAACGTTACTCTTCCACCCTTTATTCCTGCACCAGGACCTATCTCTATAATATGGTCAGCTTCTTTCATTACTAAATCATCATGTTCAACAATAATAACAGTATTATTAGCCTTTTTTAGATAATGTAAAATTTTGATTAAATTAGCACGATCCTTAGGATGAAGCCCAGCTGTTGGTTCATCAAGAACATAAATCATTTCAATTAAATCAGAACCAAGCTCCCTAGCAAGTTTTAATCTTTGTGATTCTCCACCAGACAAAGTATCAAGACCTCTATTTAATGATAGATACATCAAATCAACATTAATCAAATTATTTGCTGTTTCGATGATTCTGTTAATTAATTCCTTCGCATCTGTATTATGAATTTTTTTGATTTCCTTAACAAAAACATCTAATTGCATATTAGCAAACTCTCCAATATCTTTATTATTAATTTTTGAACTAAGTGCTTTTTTATTTAATCTACCACTATTACACGCTTCGCAATATTTTTCTGACCAATATCTTTTTTCATTTTTTTCTTTGTTACTTGATATTCCTCGCAAATCGGTCGCTCTTCCTATTAAACGAATTATAATGCCCTCGTGACTAAATGATTGGATAAAGCCCTGTTCTTTATTGCTCAATACTATTTTTGGAGAATATAATAAAAAATTAAGATCCTCTTTAGAATAATTTTTAATTGATTTATCCAAATCCAATTTTTTAGATATTTTTATTATATTAAAATATCTTGAACCAGGTTTAAAAATATTAATTTTACACGCTCCTTCATTTAAAGATTTATCAAAATCTATTATTGATTCTGGTTTAATGGTATATTCGGTTCCAAGACCTTTGCATTTTTGGCAAGCACCCTTAGGATTGTTAAAAGAAAAATGTCCCGCACTTAAATTTTTTTCTGATCCAAATCTTGAAAATAATAATCTTAAATAAGTGTATATTTCTGTACTGGTGCCAACGGTTGAACGTTGACTGCCTCTTAATCTTTTCTGGTCAATAGCAATTGTAGGAGAAAGATTTTGTATTAAATCTACTTCAGCTTTTTCTGTTCTCTTTAATAACCTAGCTGCAAATGTGCTAATCGATTCCAAAAATTGTCTTTGACCTTCTGCTGCAATAATATCATAAGCTATGGTTGATTTACCAGAACCAGAAACACCAACCAAAACATTAATTTTATTTCTTAATATTTCAATATCAATATTTTTCAAATTGTGGGTCCTAGCTCCCTTGATAATTATGTTAGCCATCTATATATATAATTTAATAAACCAAAATTATTTCACCCAACACACTATATCAACGACTGACCACTCATCTCTTCTGGCGGATCAACCCCCATTAATTTCAAAATTGTTGGTGCTACATCAGCTAAAACACCAACTGGTTGTACTAATGAAAGATCTCCTTCTGGAGCATCGCCAGCTGGTGATGCTTGTCCTAGATATTCTTTTCCAATAATTAATAATGGAACCGGATTTGTAGTGTGTTCTTTATTTTTATCACCGGTTTGTAAATTAATCATCTGTTCAGAATTTCCATGGTCAGCTGTTACAACTATAGTTCCATCATGAGCCAAAACATTTTCCACTACCCTTCCTAAACACTTATCAACTGTTTCGCATGCTTTAATTGTAGCCTCTAGCGAACCGGTATGTCCCACCATATCTGGATTGGCAAAATTAACTACAATAAAATCATACTGTTCACTGTCTAGTGCTTTATTAACCTCTTTAGCTACTTCTGCAGCTGACATCTCCGGTTGTTGATCATAAGTAGAAACATGTGGTGATGGAATTATTTTTCTATCCTCACCTTCAAATGGTTCTTCCACTGTCCCATTTAAAAAAAATGTAACATGAGCATATTTTTCAGTTTCAGCTATATGAAATTGTTTCAATCCCGCTTTACTAATAACTTCCGCCAAAGAATTATGCACCACAATTGGCGTATAGGCGACAATAACTGGTAATTGTTTTTCAAACTCTGTCATGGTAACAAACATTAAATTTTTTATGGGTGTCCTTTGAAATTCTTTGAATCCTGGAAGAACAAAAGCTTTGGTAAGTTGTCTAGCTCGATCTGGACGAAAATTATAGAAAATGACAGAATCATTATCTTGTACTTTTGCAACTGGCTCCCCTTTTTTAGTAATGACCACAGGAACGAACTGCTCATCAAATATTTTCTGCTTATATGATGCTTCAATTGCTTCAAGTGGATCATCAAAAGTTTCTTCACTACTTCCATCAACCATTACTCTAAATGCTTTTTCTATTCTGTCCCACCTATTATCACGATCTAGTGCAAAATACCGACCTGACAACGATGCAATTTGTCCAACTTTTAATTCTTTCATTTTTTCTCGTAATTCTCTAATAAACTCGGGAGCTGAATTATATACACAATCACGTCCATCTAAAATGGCATGAATATATACCTTATCGCCTAAATCATGTTGACGACATAATTCTAAAAGTGCAAAAAGGTGTTCATTACTAGAATGAACATTGCCCGAACTAACCAAACCAATTAAATGTAATTTACTTCCATTTTGTTTCACATGATCAATGGCTTTTAAAAATGCATCCTTATTAAAAAAAGTACCATCCCCAATATCTTTGTTAATTCTTGGACAAGTTTGATAATATACTCTACCAGCCCCAATATTTAGATGCCCCACTTCTGAATTTCCCATTTCCCCAAATAATAAACCTACTTCATTTCCAGAAGCATAAATAGTCATAGCAGGATAATTCTTTAAATATCTATTATAATTAGGAGTAACACTTTCAATTACAGCATTTCCACTAGAAGGCGGAGCTACTCCCCAGCCATCCAATATTGCAAGTACTACTGGTTTTTTTGACATAATTTAAAATAATGATTTACCGGTCATTTCTTTTGGTTTTTTACTACCAATAAGCTTGATAATAGTAGGAGCGACATCGGCTAGGATACCATTCCTCAATTTTCTATTATTAGATTTTTTACTAATCAAAATACAGGGAACTGGATTGATGGTATGTTCAGTCATCATCTCACCGGTCTTTAAATTAATCATCTCTTCAGCGTTTCCATGATCAGCTATAATTAATATATTCCCATTTTGTTTTAAAACCAATTCTACTATTCTTTTGGTTTGTTGGTCAACTACTGACATTGCTTTTTTAGCGGCTTCAATATTTCCTGTATGTCCCATCATATCAGGATTCGCCAAATTAATACAATAAAAATCTAACAACCCTTTTTTAAGATATCCTATTACTTCATCAGTTATCTTCTTGCATGACATTTCTGGTTTTTTATCATAACTATCTACCATGGGTGAATCAATTTTCATTCTAATCTCACCATTAACAGGGTCAGCATAACCTCCATTCATAAAATATGTAACATGAGCATATTTTTCTGATTCTGCTATATATATTTGACTAACCTCTTTTAAAGCAATTGGCAATGTGTTAATAATATCTGGAGATGGAAAAGCAGTCATAACTCCATCTAAATCCGGACCAAAATCAGTCATGGCCACAAAACGAATATTTTTAGGATATTTCATACGATGAAATGCACCCTTATTTCTTTTTTTAAAATCTTCTTGAACGAATGCTTTGGTTATTTGTCTTGCTCTATCACTTCTGGCATTCATAAAAAAAATTACATCATTGTTTTTTACTGTAGCAATTGGCTTATTATTTTCAACAATTACAGTAGGACAAATGAACTCATCAGTATCTCCTCTGTTATATGATTGAGCTAAGGCTTCTTCTGCACTTTCGGATACACATCCTTTACCAAGCACCATGGCTTCATACGCTTGCTTGGTCCGATCCCATATTTTATTTCTATCCATAGCATAAAAACGACCAATTATGGTTGCAATTTTTTCATGAGAAAGTAAATGAGAACGCAACTCACGTAAAAAACCAGTTGCTCCATGAGGTGATGAATCACGACCATCGGTAAAAAGATGTAAAAATACTTTTTCAGATCCTTTCCGACGAAACAACTCTAATAATGCATAAATATGATCAGGATATGCATGAGCACTATCATGACCAGTAATAAGTCCCATTATATGAATAGCTGTATTGTATTTTTTTGAATGAAATATGGCCTGACGAAATGCTTCATTTTTATAGAAAGTTCCATCATGGATAGCATCTGTAACTTGAACTAGATCTTGCGGAACTATTCTCCCTGCTCCAATATTCATATGACCTGCTTCAGAATTTCCTTGTTGCCCCTTAAAAAGACCTACATCTTCTCCATGAGCCTTAAGAGTAGAGCTAGGATATTTTTTCATATACGAAAAAATATTAGGAGCAGTCTGGGGGGTAACTACATTTCCTTCATTAGTTGGATTTGCCAAACCAAAACCATCCAAGATTAATAGTACGGTTGGTTTTTTATTTTCTTTTTTATTATTTACCATAAAATTTATATATCATTAACTGATCTCTTGTTCTATTTCCATTAACCTGTTATATTTTTCTACTCTCTCAGAACGAGAAAGTGATCCTGACTTGATAAATTCAGCATTCACGGCTACTGCCAGATCAGCAATAAAAGTATCGGCCGTCTCGCCACTACGGTGAGAAACGCTAATCTGATACTTATTTTTTCTAGCAAGCATAATAGTATCAATGGTTTCAGATAATGTACCTATTTGATTCACTTTAATCAATATGGCGTTCCCTACTTTATTATCAATACCTTGCTGTAAACGATTAACGTTAGTAACAAATAGATCGTCACCAACAAGAACTACTTTCTTCCCTAATTTTTTTGTTAAAATTACCCAATTATCCCAATCATCTTCTGCCAAGCCATCTTCAATAGATAATAGAGGATACTTTCTAACCCAGCGTTCCATAATTCTAATTAATTTATCAGCTCTCCATCCTTGTTTCTGAGAAGTAAAATAATATTTACCCTTCCTAAAAAACTCAGAGGCTGCCACATCAAGACCTAAAAAAACATGCTTTCCTGGAATCCAACCAGCTGATTTAATAGCACGCATAATTAATTCTAATGCTCTTTCATTGTTTAAAAGATCTGGTGCAAAACCTCCTTCATCACCGACAGCAGTAGAACATTTTTTTTGAGACAATATATTTGCTAAAGAATGAAATATTTGTGAACCCATTCTCACTCTTTCACGAAATAATTTATGACGAGGAATAATCATAAATTCTTGAATTGATAAATTATTATCAGCATGACGTCCGCCATTTAATATATTCATGGTAGGCACTGGCAATCTCCATCCCTTTTCTTTCAAATTAAAGTTTTGACGAATAAATTTATATAAAGGCATTTTTGCAGAAATTGCAGCTGCCCGGGTACAAGCAAGTGAAACTGACAAAATGGCATTTGCTCCTAATTTTGACTTATTTTTTGTGCCATCCAAATCTAACATCGTTTGATCTAATTGACGAATATTATTCACTCTCATGCCAGATAATGACTTATTAATGATGGTATTAACACTCTTGACTGCCCTTAACACACCTTTACCACCATAACGATTACCACCATCACGCAACTCCACCGCTTCGTGAGTACCGGTTGAAGCCCCTGATGGCACTTTGGCAATACCAATAATTCCATTTTGTAAAGTAACTTTGCTTTCAACTGTAGGATTGCCACGAGAATCTAAAATTTCACGAGCAACTATATTTTTAATCTTCATATTGTTTGATTATTAATAACTACATTATATTCCTATTATATCAAATATATTAATATATTGAAAGTACAAAAAGAAGGCAAAAAAACACATCGTTTTGGATGTGTTTTAATGTATAATTGCTATTTTATAATATATGTAACATTAACTGATAATTCCATAGTATTACTCCCTGTCCCTACTGAAGTCGAATCAGCTGCATAATATCCATAAGGATTAACCTCGTATTCATTATAGCCAGCCACTTTAACTATTTTAACACCTAATTTATTAGCGATAACCATAGCCTTTCTATTGGCATCATCCAAGGCTGACAGACGAGCCTTATTTTTTAAATTTTCCTTATCATCAATAGAAAATTTAATCCCACTCACCTTATTAATACCATGTTTAGTGCTTAAACTTAAAACTTTTTGAATATTAGTTAAATCTCTAATTTTTACCAATAACTGATGAGTAACCTGATATCCGGTAAATTTCTTCTCATCATCTGTAGTAACATATTGAGGGAAAATATAGTAATCACTGGTAATATCTGCATCTAAGATGTTCATATCTTCTAAATCCTTCAAAACCTTGTCCATCACTGTTTTATTCTTACTCTGTGCTATTGATACATCTTTATCTTCATTACTATAACCAATGGTCATAACAGCAATATCATTGGAACCTGTTACTTTCCCATAACCAGTAACTAAAATGGTTTTTTCAGTACTATCAGCCAATCCAATAAATTCACTCTTAATTAAATTATTATTGATTAAAGTTCCAAAGAAAAAAATCAAATAAACTATTAATACGGCCAATAACGTGAGTACTAATTTTTTTCCAAAAGAAGAAGTAAAACAAGAACATTTACTGGTATTTTGCTCTCTTGCTTGTTTAGTAATACTACTCAGTTGAGAAGCTTTTGTACTTGTTTTTTTTGTGGTCTTTCTTTTGATAGGCATACCTCCTAAAATTAAAATTTATATATATATTATATCACAAAAATTTAATTGTGAAAATTATTTAGTTACTATTTTAACTCCTGGTAATTTTTTGCCAGCCAAAAATTCTAACATTGCTCCTCCGCCAGTCGAAACTAAATCTATATCATCCATGATTTTTAATTTTTGGAGAACTTCAACTGTCTCTCCGCCACCACATACTCCAAAGGCTTTCCCTTTAGCACGAGAAGCTAGTAGTTGCGCAACTGAATGAGTTCCATATTTATAAGGATGTTGTTCAAAATACCCCATTGCTCCATTCCAAACTAATGTTTTAGCTTTCTTGATATATTTAGCATATAATCTTATGGTTTCTGGACCAATATCATAGATACCCCAATTTGGTTTTACTTTAAAATTTTTATCTAATTTTATTACTTGATGTTCTTTTCCATCTAAACTACCAACCACCAAATCAAGTGGCATGATCACTTTTCTTTTACCACCATACAACAAGGCTTCCTTCTTCAAATCTTTATTCAACAATGATTTACCAACTTTGTATCCTTTAGCCCATAAATACGTATTTACTATTCCTCCTCCTACTAATATATAGTTAGCTTTATTTAATAAATTTTTAATCACTGGTATTTTGGTTTCCATCTTTATCCCGCCTAAAACTACTGTAAAAGGCTTTTTTGGCTTCTTAACTAACTTTTCCAGCCCCTCAATCTCTTCTGTCATTAGTAGTCCACTGTAAGCTGGTAGATATTTAGCAAGGCCAATTATTGAAGCCGATGGCCTATGAGATACAGCAAAACATTCAACTACATAAATATCAGCTAAAGATGCTAATTCTTTTGCAAAATTTCCTGTATTATCTTTTTCATCAGGAGAAAAGCGTGTATTTTCTAATATAGTAATACTCTCCTTAATTTTTAAAGAAGACAGTTTATTTAAATTATATAATTTAATTTTTTTCCTTAATGTCTTTTCTAAATAATTTTTTACTGGCTGTAATGATAATTCTTTAACCACTTTTCCATTCGGTCTTCCTAAATGACTGAGTAAAATAACAGATGCTTTTTTCTTTAATAAATATTCTATGGTAGGAAGCGATTTTCTAATCTTAAAATCATCCATGACCTTACCATTTTTTATAGGCACATTAAAATCACATCTCATTAAAACTCTTTTTCCTTCCAAATTGTCTACCTGTTTTATAGTTTTAATTTTCATATTGTTAAAATATGTATTAATTTGCTAATTTCGGCAGAAAAGAAATATCCATATAATACTTTTTCATATTACTTCCATCAACATATACGGTAATTAATTTGTCTTTATCTACGTATTCAGTTGGATCAAACCATATGTTCTCACTTTTAAATATATATACTTGTCCATTCTCTTCTAATTGAGCAGTGATATTATACGGCGAACGCCCATTGACTTTATATCCTGAATTCAACTCTACTCTTGCATTACTGGCATTTATTACTCGTCCGCTTTGCATCAATCTGGTTTTTAATTTATTTTTTCTTATTTTCAAAATGACTAATAATACAAAAATAAAAAGAAGTAAAATTCCCACTCCACCAAATGTTACTGGAAAAAGATACATATATGTAAAAGAATTTATCTTGGCCTTGTTGGCCTCATTAGGATTATATAAAATATTTACTATATCTCCTACTTCATGCGACGGAGAACCAGATCCCACTGAAGAAATAAACTCTATCTTTTTTCCTTCCTGGGTTGTAAATTCTATGATCGGATAATAATAACTACCATCTTCATTAGTTGATTTATTAAAATCAGTAACTATTCCAGTAGTATGGACCCCTTCTTTAATCAATTGATAGGTACCAAGAAACGCATAAAAACCAATAAGAAAAAATATTAAACCTACTACTAATATTATTACTTTTGAAAATATAGTACTTTTTTTATGGTTCATGCACTTTCGAATTATATATTATTAAAATTATATATTACTAGTATACCACAAAAATTTATTCCACTAAATTGACATATTCCTTATCTTCCGGCCAAACATATTTGGAGAATACAAAATTGGCTAAATCTCTGGTTTCTTCAAATCTTTTTTCATTAGTTTCAGCTCCTAATACGCACACAATAATGGATCGTCCATTTCTTTCATTAGTGATCGATGAAACAAAGTTATATCCTGATTCATTAATAAATCCAGTTTTTCCTACTAAATTACCAATTTTAAAATTATTTGGTACCCAATCAGTCAAAAGCCAATTTGTACTCCAAACTAGACGTGACTTTTCTTGGTTTAAAGGACGGGCATAATGTTCTCTTATTTTTAAAGTAGAATAAATTTTATCGAAACGCATTGCCTCATGTAATAAACTACTAATATCTACTGCACTGCCAACATTACCGCTAGATAAGCCAGTGGGTTCTGTAAAATGAAGTGAATTTAAATTCAATTCTTTAGCTCTTTTATTCATCCTGTCAACAAATGCTTCTTTGTTTAATCCCGCTGAACGGACTAGAGCATTTATTGCTTTATTAGATGATCCTATTAAGGCCGAATGCCATAGATCATCCATGGTATATATTTCTCCTAGCTTTACAATTTGATCGCTGTTACCATCCTCTTCAATAATTGTAGTAGTACTAGACCAAGAATATGGAAAATCTAATAATACGATTGCTGACATCAATTTAGTAATACTAGCCAAAGAACGAATATCTTTTTCAGATTTAGTATAAAGTATTTTTTTTGATTTTTCATCTAATATATAAACTGCTTTGGCGCTTATCTCACCAGAATATTCATCGTTATTCCTAACAATTGGAGTAATGGGATTTGATTTTGGAAAAGATGATAATTGTATATCGCCTCCCTCAACATACTTGGTCCCGACATTTGTTTTACCAATAGTATAATTAATTGAACTTGGTATGGTTAAATTTTTATTTGAATAAAATGATAACGGTGTAATTAAAACTAAAAGAAAACCAGCAAACACTAAGAAATATGGTAAAACAACATTGATAATTTTTGATAATCTTTTTTTCATAGTTATTGTTCTTCGCCTTTGATATCTTCTTCTACAAAAGCATGCTTACTTAGCTTGTCATAATTAGGTAGTTCTCCTACGTTTTTAATCCCTAGATGACGAAGATAATCCATGGTTATTTCGTATGTAGGTAAAATCCCATTTTTATCTGTTTCACAAACAAGACCACGGAGTAATAAATTACGAATAATTAATGAACAATTTACACCTCTGATCTGTTCTAATTCTGGTTTGGTTATTGGTCCACAGTACGAAATTACTGTGAGAGTTTCTAATTGCGGACGAGTCAATTCGCCACTGCTCTCTGCTTTTATAAATTTCTCAGTCAATTCCCTATTATCGGGATTAGAAACCATTTGATAATCATCATTATTGTTGAGAATGATTATCCCAGAATCTTTTGTATTGTACTTATCCATTAATGATAATAAACTTCGCCTTACCTTTTCTACATCTAAATTTAAAACCTTAGCCATCTTCTTAACAGATAAAGGCTTAGAGGCTACAAATAGTATGGATTCGATTTGGACCTGCATAGATATGTGTAATTAAATTTTTTCAATTTCAAATTCTGAAAATGAATTTCCCTGTCTTACCATTATATCTTTTTTTCTCAATAAATCCAATACAGCAAGAAAATTAACTATCACTTCCGTCCTATTTTTCGATCTACTAAGCAATCTTTGAAAACTAAACTTTTTATTGTTAAACAACAACCCGCGTATTTTATCAATAGTCTGCTTAACAGAGATGCTGTGATCAATTGTTATTTCCGGTAATGGCTTTATTGGTTTTAACCGTGCCACTAATTGTTCCATGGAGTTGTGTAGATCCTGTGCATAGGCATTGGCTGGAATTACAAATTTTTTCATTTTTATCGGTGGTTCTATTCGTCCATAAGACAATTTATCTTCATTCCATAATTCTTCAATATATTTAGACGCCTCAACATATGTCTTATACATTCTTAACTGATCTTCTAATGATTGGCCTTCATCCTCTTCCTCTGGATATAGGTATGGTAATAAATTTTTTGATTTTAAATATATTAATTTAGTAGCAATAACTAAAAAATCAGCCAAAAGGGCGGAACGATTTTTTTCTATTTTATCTAAATAATGAAAATATTGTTCTGTCACTTGAGAAAGTGATATCTCGGTAATATTCAATTCTTGCTTATCAATTAATTGAAGTAGTAAATCGAGAGGACCGGAAAATTTTTCTAAGTTTAATTTTTCACTCATAATTATATGGGCAATTTCTTTTGTTTCCTATTTAAAAATTTTTGCCATTTTTTTCTTCCCAAGACAGTCATCTTGATTTCGGAAATAAACCACTTTTTAGCTGTTCTCACTCCATAACCCATTAACATTTCTCTCTCAATTAATCTTTCAATACTTTTAGTAATAATCTTAGTACGCAAAATATTTTTTACCTTACTAGTCTTAGCATAAAAATCCACAAATATTTTGCGATTAATTTTCTTGCCTACTCTAGTGTAACATTCTTTAAGGATATATTGTTGCAGGGGAGAAAAATTCATACCCCGCTATTTAATAATTATTCTTTACGATCAATTTTAATATGTACTTCCTTAAGCTGTTCTTCATTTACCATAGAGGGTGCATCCATCATCATATCCTTAACATCATTGGATTTTGGAAAAGCAATTACTTCACGTATATTTTCTTCGCCAGCTAAAATTCTAATCAAACGATCTAACCCCGGAGCAATTCCTCCATGAGGTGGTACTCCGTACTCAAATGCTTCTAAAAGATGAGAAAATTCTTTTTTCTGTTCAGTATTAAAACCAATAAGATCAAATACCTTTTCTTGTACGGCTGGATCATGAATTCTAATACTTCCTCCGCCAACCTCTACTCCGTTTAATACCAAATCATGCTGGTAAGAGCGCACCTTGCCAGGATCAGTATCAAGTAATGCAATATCTTCTTCCTTGGGAGCTGTAAACATATGATGCGATGGAGCCCATTTATCTCCTGCTCCGTGAAAATAGTCTTCTTCGCTTTGTTCGGTAAACAATGGAAAATCTACTACCCAACAAAAAGCTAGTTCGTCTTTATTATCTTTATTTTTTCTTAAATCCGGTTTATCAGATCCATATTTTTCCATGGCTTCAGCGTGTGTTAATCTTGGCATCTTATCAAATGTCAATTTTTTGTTTGGTAATAACTCTTTTACCAATGATAAAAACATGTCCTCTGCTAATTCTAAAATATCATCCTGTGATAAAAAAGAAGTTTCTAAATCCAATTGATAAAACTCACCTGGTGAACGATCGGCTCTAGCGTCTTCATCTCGAAAGCAAGGAGCAATTTGAAAATATCTTTCAAATCCAGCCACCATTAATAGTTGTTTGTATTGTTGAGGAGACTGAGGTAAGGCATAAAATTTACCGGCATGAATGCGTGATGGAACCAAAAAATCTCTTGCTCCTTCAGGAGTAGATTTTGTTAATATTGGCGTATCTATTTCCGTAAAACCCTTTTTATCTAAATAGTTACGAATAAATTTAATTATTTCATAACGCAGTTTAATATTTTTGTTCATTCTCTCACTGCGTAAATCTAAATAACGGTATTTAAGCCTTAATTCTTCATTAATTACTTTGGTATCTTTATCTACTTCAAATGGAGGTGTTTTTGATTCAGTTAACACTTTAACTTTTTTAGCTAATACCTCCACCGTACCAGTAAGCATATCAGTATTTTTTTGCTTTTCTCCCCTTTCGTTTACCACACCAACAATCTCTACCACATATTCTGGTCTGATTCTTTTTAGTTCTTCTAAAGAACCTTCATCTAGTTCAGCCGGAACCCCCACCACTTGAACCTTACTTTTAAAATCGCGTAAATCCAAAAAAACAATTTTGCCCATATTACGACGAGCATCAACCCAGCCTTTTAGTAAAACCTCTTCCCCTATTTTCCCAGTTGTTTCTACTGATAAAGTTCTTTTCATATTTATTAAATTATTAAGAAATTCAAACGCTACGCGCTACATATACATCATCTAGCAAGTCCATGGTTTTATGACCATCGTTTGTCTGCGGTAAAATAGCAAATACCATTTCATCTTCAGAATTGCCACCCTGCATTATTTGAAAATAATACTTTACATTAGTAGATTGATCAATTAGTGTAAAACTATTTTTTTCCTCCGGATTTGCATTAAAAGCCGTACCGCTTGGATCACCCCCAACTGACAACCTTTCAATCACATCAACAACATCTTTTAATTTCATTTTAATATCAATAAGATCATCACATTGGCCATCGCCAATGATTTTTCCTATTTCCTCCATTACTTTTTCCATACCTTCTTTCTCTTTGGAACTGAATCTATCAAAAAAGCTACCAAATACCATATTATTAATTATTAAGAATAAAGTTCGGCCATTTCAACTAATCGTTGAGCATAACCTGATTCATTATCATACCAAGATACCACTTTAACAAGATTCCCTCCCACCACATTGGTTAAAGCAAAATCAACAGTTGATGAATAGTGACTACCAACAAGATCGGACGACACTATTGGATCATCTGTATATGTTAATACACCTTCATAGATAGGATTTTGTGAAGCTTCCTTAATAGCGTTATTAACATCTTCAATGCTGACATCTTTTTTTAAAATTAAAGTTATATCTACTAACGAAACTGTTGGTACTGGAACGCGAATTGCAAATCCATCAAAGATGCCATTCATTACTGGAATTACTTTTCCCACTGCCTTAGCCGCCCCAGTACTAGTTGGAATGATGTTTAGTGCCGCGGCTCGGGCTCGACGTAAATCTTTATGGGGACCATCCTGTAAATTCTGATCAGTTGTATAACCATGTATAGTACTCATCATAGCTTTTTCAATCCCAAACTTATTTTCTAATACAGCGACCACCGGCGCAATACAATTGGTGGTACAAGAAGCATTATCAATTATTTGTGAAGTTTCTTCTCCTACTTTGCTACAATTAACACCACGAACATACATGGGGACCGGATCATCACCTTTAGCTGGTGCGCTAATAATGACTTTTCTTGCTCCAGCATTTAGATGCATACTGGCATCTTTTTTTGTTCTAAATCGGCCAGTGCATTCTAATACTACATCTACTTTTAATTCTCCCCAAGGAAGTTTGGATGGATCTTTTTCATCATATACTCGTATTTTTTCTTCATCCACAATAATATTTTCTTCATCAAAACTGACAGCTTTATTAAATTTCCCATAAGTACTATCATATTTTAATAGATGGGCTAGCGTTTTGTTATCTGTTAAATCATTTATAGCTACTACATTTAAATTATCCTTTAATAAAATAGCTTTAAAAGCATGACGGCCAATACGGCCGAACCCGTTAATTGCGATATTAATCATATATGTATATATTAATTATTATTATGTTATTCTAACAAAGCAAACTGTATATTGCAAACTTAATTATACCATTAACAAGTAAAAAATAATGGCAATTAATATTCGGTATATTCCAAAGCCAATAAAACTATATCGTCTAATAAAAGCCAATAAAAACTTAATACTGCCAACAGCTACTATAAAGGATACTACCGAACCTATTAATAACAAAGTAAACTGTTGTGTACTAAAACTAGAAGCATTCTTGTATAAATCCAAAGCCGTGGCTGCGGCCATAGTTGGTACTGCTAATAGGAAAGAAAACTCCACAATCGCTTTACGACTGAGGCCTAAAAAAAGTCCGCCAATAATGGTGGCTGCTGAACGTGAAACTCCAGGAATCATGGCAATGGATTGAAACAATCCAATATATATAGCCTTTTTAAAAGGGAGTTCTTTTAATTCTTGGCTAGTATCTAATTCTTCTACATTAACTTTTTTTCTTTTTTGCTTTTTGTACCATAATTCAAACACAATTAAAACAACACCTCCTACAAACAATGAAGTAACTACTACTAGAGCACTTTCTAACAGATACATCTTAATGATTTTATAGAACAATAAACCTAAAATAGCAGTTGGTACAAAAGCTACAATAATTCTCTTAATAATAGCTCGCTCAACAAATAGCTTTTTCCAATACAAAACTACTACTGCCAATATGGCTCCTAGTTGAATAGATATATCAAACGTCTTTAAAAACTCACTACTTTGAATTTCTAATAATTTGGATGATAATATTAAATGCCCGGTAGATGAAATTGGTAAAAATTCAGTAATACCTTCAATTATTCCCAAGATGATTGATTGTAAAATATCCATACACTATTTTCTTAAATAATCTTTTCACTTTTATTAGTTAATTTTAGCAAAAATATGATAAATATACAAATATACAAAATCCGCTGCCAAAAATGACAACGGATTAATAAACACCCCCTTTTTCACTACTTAATGTAGCGAATTTAACTACTTAACGTAGCAACGACACTCTTCGTTTTTGAGAGGACAATGCTTCTGATCAATACATCCTCTGATCTTATTGGGTGGACAAACGCAGGTGGCATTATGTACCGCCTCAGGAAGATCATGAAACGACCGTTGAGTCATACCAACCTTATTGGATAAACGATAAACTGCCGAATTCGTGGTGGTAAGCATGATATGAGTTCTTCTTAGAAGAATATCACGCATCAACTGCTCGGCCATACCACGTTTGCGACAACATGAATGAGTCCAAATGGTTCCCAACTCATACCACTTATCAATCAGATGCCAAAGGGTGATATGGCTAATAATAGTACCACCTTCATCTATCTGAATAACTGATAAGCCTGCTTGATGCTGATCATACAGCTTTTGACCATCATATTCCGCCAGTAACAGATGCTTTTCGCCCCTCATGGCTATTGCCATCTCATCAAACATGTGAACAGTAATGTGACTCGCATTGCCCACATTAATAATTTCCTTCATTTTGACAACTCCCTTGTTTTTCCCAAAATTAGAAGAGGTTAAAGAACAATCCAAAAGACCAAGCAGGTAGCTTGGTCTTTTGTTTTTATCCTTTTTTAAAACAAAAATAGCTACCTAAACACAGAAGCTTTCTTTGTCTTTTTGTTATTTGTCATAAATATCATATTATAATCTGGTTATTAATTTACTATAACAATCTTTCATTTTTGTAATCTTACTAATATAGCAAAATTCATCAGCTTTATGAGCCTGCTCAACTTCACCTGGTCCCCACACTAAACAATCCCCCCATTTATTAAATAATCCGGCTTGAGTCCAATAATCAGCCATTATGCTTTCATTATTATTAAAGATCTCTTCATTTATTATTTTAACACTAGAAAATAACGGCCCTGCTAAATCTAATAAATTGCCCTTTTCCATAAATGGAACTTCTATTTCTACTTCACTATCAATACTACAAGCAATATTTTTAATCTGCTGTAAATACTGTGCAACATCTTCATTTGGCAATAGTCTTCTATTGATAGTCAACTTACAGCTATCAGCAATCACATTACTAGCACTACCACCTTGTATTTTACAAACAGATTGGGTGGGAGCATTAAAATTTAAATATTTTTTTTCATACAACTCTTGTTCAATCCCTTGAATTTTTTCAATAAATTGACTAGCTTTATATATACTATTATTATCTTTATTATTTTCCCAGCTAGTTTGAGATGAATGAGAAGCAATACCCTTAAATTTAATTTTAATATCCATGACACCTTTATGTCCGGCTACTAATAAGCCATCAGTCGGCTCGGCTATAACAACACCAAAAATATTATCAAAACTTAGACGAGATAGAAAATCTTTACCGCCAATTGATCCGTCTTCTTCATCAGCATCAAATAGTAAAACAATATCTCTATTAGGTTTTTCTTTTATATCCAAGACAGCAGAAACAAATGATGCTATTCCCCCTTTCATATCTGAACTACCAAGCCCAAATACTTTATCATCAATAATTTCACCACCAAAAGGATCTTTACTCCATTTATCAGAAACAGGAACCGTATCAGTATGGCCGCTAAAAATTAATGGCTTACTACTATTAAGACCTACGATTCTCACCATTAAATTATATATATTAACTCCATTGTTATCTAATTTAGTGATTATAACTTCATGGTCAATAAATAGATGAGCTAAATAATCAACTATTTCTTTATTGCTTTTTTGACTTTGAGAATCAAAGGATATTAATTTTTGTGTTAATTCAATTTCATTCATATGATTAAATAAAAACAGTCCCATTAATTAGGACTGTTTTAATAAAATATTTAAATTTTATACAATACAAAACAGTCCATCATCAAAACGATATTTCTTGTACTTCTTTATATGTAGACTGTTTACTTTTTTCATATATATTAAGTATATATACTGACTATTTTTTTGTCAAATTTATTTTTTCAATAGATTAACTAAAATATTTATGAACCCATTTGTTCTTTTACTTCAGAAACAAAATCACATTCTTCTTTTTCGATCCCTTCTCCTAGTTCAAAACGAACATACTCAGAAATAACTGATCCTTCTGGAAGTATTTCCTTTACTTTCTTTTTGTCATCTTTAACATACATTTGTTCTACTAAACAAATTTCACTATAAAATTTATTAATTTTTCCTTTTAAAATATTATCAATGATATTTTCCGGTTTACCTTCTTTTTTTAATTGCTCACTGTATATTTCCCTTTCCTTTTCAACTACTTCCACAGGAACATCTTCACTACTTAAATATTTAGGATAAGCAGCGGCTGCATGCATAGCAATATCACGAGCTAAATCTTTATCACTCGAATTAATAACAACTACCAAGGTACCAATTTTACCACCCATGTGAATATATGGACCAAAAACATCACTGTCTTTCTTGTTCAAAACAGCAACACGACGCAAGACAATTTTTTCACCAATCTTAACAACAGCCTCGACTAAATACTCTTCAATAGTTTTACCATTAATATCCTGTTTTAAAGCTTCTTCTACACTCGCTGGTTTATTTTTTAAAATTGCTTTAGTTAATTCTTCAACGACCTGTGTAAAATCATCATTTTTAGCAACAAAATCAGTTTCGGAATTTATTTCTACCACCACAGCAGTATTTCCATCCACTTTTACATTTACTGTTCCTTCAGCCGCTATCTTTCCCCCTCGTTTAGCTGCCTTAACAATTCCTTTTTTACGTAAAAGTTCAGATGCTTTTTCAATATTACCTTCAGCTTCTTCTAAAGCTACTTTACAATCCATCATGCCAGCACCGGTTTGGCTACGCAATTTAGATACATCAGAAGCAGATATACTCATATATTTATATTTTTATTATGAATTAATGAAGATATTATACACTATTCCCCCTCTTTTCTTAAGGCCTTTCGATGCTTCTTACCAGTTTCAAGTGGTTTTATCTGCAAATTAACCTGTTTTTTATCCCACTCAGCCTTACCTTCCTTGATGGCATCTGCTACTAAAGTAGATATCATTCTAATAGAATTAACAGCATCATCATTGGCTGGAATAACATAAGTAGCATTTTCAGGATTAACGTTTGTATCCACCACACCAATAATATCTACACCCATTTTTTTAGCTTCACTAATAGCAGTTTTTTCTACTCTCATGTCTGCTATATATAGTACGTCAGGCATTTTCTTTAAATCTGTTAAACCACATAAATACTTATCCATATTTTCTAACTTCTTTTTAAGCATTACTCGTTCTTTCTTAGAATATCTTTCAGCCTCACCACTAGCAAATAAATCCTTCAACTCATGATATTTTTTTAATCTTTTTTCTACTTCAGAAAAATTAGTTAGAAGCCCTCCAATCCAACGCTCTACTAAGTATGGCATACCGCAATCAATAGCGGCTTCTTTAATAATTGCACGAGCTTGCTGTTTTGTTCCCACAAACAAAATAACCTTACCGTTTGCAGCTAAGGTTTTAGTAGTTTGAAGGGTTTTTTCTAACTCAACAACTGTGCGTTCTAAATTAAGAATATGAACACCATTTCTAATTGCAAAAATATATTCTTGCATTCTTGGATGCCATTTTGAAGTCTGATGACCAAAATGTACACCACTTTTCAACATTTCTAATAATGTTGGTAATTTAAGCATATTTTTTCCTTATTACTTCCTCTCAGCCCTACCCCTTTTGACTAAAAAGGGAGGAAAACAACGGACTGATGAGTGATTATTAATGTGGCCTTAGTATACACAATTACCTTTAATTAGTCAATGCCTAAAGAAATAGCATATATACACTTGACGTATCATCTAAATAATGCTAAAATATGCCCACTATATACATAATTATTATTCAAAGAAAAAGAGTTATGAAACAAAAAATACATCCAAAATATAATGACGCTTGCAAAGTATCTTGCGCCTGTGGTAATACTTTCACTATTGGTAGTGTTCTACCAGAAATACGTGTAGAACTTTGTAATATGTGTCATCCATTTTATACCGGAAAACAAAAATTTGTTGACACTGCTCGTCGAGTAGAAAAATTCAAAGCTAGAATAGATAAAACAGCTAAAGCATCTATTGCTCGCAAAGGTAAAAAAGTGAAAAAAATAGCTAAAGCCAAAAAACAAGAAGAAAAAGAAAAAGGTTCAAAGTAGCAAAAAAAATATAAATCGCCTATTTTAACTTTATTAAAGGCGATTTTTTATATATAATATATATACCTAAATATATGGATCAAAAATATACCGACATTTTAAATAAATTCAAACAATTAGAAACTGACTTGCAAGACTCGGCTATTATTTCTGATTCAGAAAAATTAAAAAAGGTATCACAAGAATATAATGAATTAAAAGAAATATCAGAAAAAATATCCAAACTAGAACGGTTAGAAAATAATATTAAGCAAACACAAAAAATGTTAGAGGAAGAAACCGAGAAAGAAATGAAAGAATTGATTGAAGCTGAGATAATTGAGGCTAAAAATGATATGAAAAGAACAGAAGAAGAGCTTAAAGAATTAACTAAACCACATGATCCTTTGGATAAAAAAAATGTGATCATAGAAATACGAGCCGGTGTGGGTGGAGACGAATCTGCTCTTTTTGCAGCTGACTTATTTAGAATGTATAGCCGCTATGCTGAAAATAATAATTGGAAAGTAAAAATAATAAGTTCTAATCAAATCGGGATTGGTGGATTTAAAGAAATTATTTTTTCAATAAAAGGCAACGATGTGTATAAACACTTAAAATATGAAATGGGAGTACATCGTGTACAGCGTGTACCTGATACAGAAAAATCTGGTAGAGTTCATACTTCTACTACTACAGTAGCGGTCTTGCCAGAAATTGAAGAAACAGAATTCAAAATTGAACAAAAAGATTTAAAAATCGACACCTTCTGTTCTAGTGGAGCGGGCGGACAAAGTGTAAATACTACTTACTCAGCCGTTCGTATTACTCATCTGCCAACCAACACTGTGGTACAATGCCAGGATGAAAGATCTCAAACGGCTAATAAAATCAAAGCCATGAATGTATTGCGTTCTCGTCTTTTTCAATTAGAACAAGAAAAAAAGATGGAGGAGCTTGATAATAAAAGAAGATCACAAATTGGTAGTGGTATGCGCTCAGAAAAAATACGAACATATAATTTCCCACAAGATAGAATAACGGACCACCGAATATCAAAAAGTTGGAATAATATTAATGCAATTTTAGATGGCGATGTAGGAAAAATTATTGAGGAATTAAAAAATAGTGAAATCAACTAATCATCATGAGTAAACAAAGAATATTGAATTACTTGCCTCTGATTGCAATTATAGTCTTTGCTTTTATTTTACGTCTATTAACAATCTCAAAATTAGGCCCTTTTTATTTCGACGAAATGTTCAGCTTTAGTTACAGTCAAAAACCATTAATTGAAAGCTTAAAATACTGGCTATGGGAAACTAATCCCCCACTGCACATGGTCTTTTTAAAAACATGGCTACAAATATTCCCAGCCAATGAATTTTGGAGTAGGATACCTAGTCTAATTTTTGGTACAGCCTCTATTTATTATATTTATCAATTAGCAAAAACATTATTTAACAAAAAAATAGCAACAATCTCAGCTTTCTTTCTGGCCATTACTCCTTACCACATTTTTCTCTCTTCTATAAATCGAGGCTATTCTCTTTTAATACTATTAGCCATCCTTTCTGTCTACTATTTTTTCCTACTCTTCATTAATAACACACCTCAAAAAACAAAACACAAAATATCATTAGCTATTATCAACGCTCTAATGCTAGCCACACATTTAACAGCAGTATATATAATAGTTGGACAACTAATCATCTTATTTTTAAAAAATAGGAAAATAATAAAAAGATATTTTATCATTAATGCTATACCATTCATATTATGGGCTGTCTGGTTTATGTATTCCGTGGTAGAAAAATTAAACTCTGAAAACTTGTCTGGATCTTGGTTTTTACTTCTTCGTCTACCATTCAATCGTATCATCGGGGTTATACAAACCATTTTTATTGGCCCCACTCACTACATCTATGGTTTAATATTTATCATTTTTACAATTTCTATCTTTATTTATACTTTGACAAAACAAACTAAGAGTAAAAAAATTGAATACAACTTTATTTTTCTTTTAATACTAACAATAATCCCAATTCTATCTGCTTGTTTTTTGAGGATATGGAATATAAAATTCTTTGTTATCGCCATGCCTTCATTGATAATATCAATACTTTACTGTATGGAGTTTGTCTTCAAAAAAACAAACTACATCAAGGGTATGATATATATTTTAATTATAGCATCATTGATATTTACTAATTACACTTTCTTATTTAAATCTCTGCCAATTGATAATTGGCAAATAGTTAATGAAACAGCTAATAAACTATACAACAAAAACAAAAAACAAATCTTTATCTATAATAACTTCATCTATAGAGACCAAGTACACCGATACTACACTGGCCAAATCACAACCTTGCCATATTTTACCTACAATATGGACTTTGATGAAGCTGTTATTAAAAAAAATTATGCTTTCATCGCTCATAAAGAAAGAAGGATACTCGATTGGTTGGATAGCATTAATATAGAACAGTATGATGATATTATTTTAATGCAACATGGTCACATTGGAAAAAATATCTCGCCCCTTTTGGAAAAAAATAATTTTGTTCAAAAGGAAAATGCTACCAAAATACAGGTTAATGATGAACCAATACTAATAATCTATGAAAACAATAAAACAAATACTTCAACAATATCAGGGTATCAAGAGAAATAATGAAATTCCTATTATCATTGCACAAGCGATAAAGAAAGAAAAAGAATTCACCTATACCCATGATGAATACCAATTGTCAATATTAGAATATTTAAAATTTAAGTATTTTTTATCTAAATTAAAAAATAACTATCCCCTCTCATATATTACAAAAAATAAAGAATTTTTTAATATTGATTTTGTAATAAATAAAAATACCCTAGTACCAAGACCAGAAACAGAAATAATGGTAGAAAAAACCATTAATACTATAAACAAAAAAGTGAAAAACAAAATACTATTGATCGATGTAGGAACTGGTTCTGCTTGTATTCCCATTTCAATCTTAAAAAATATCAACAAAAAAATTAAAGTCATTGCCATTGATATATCAAAAAAAGCGCTAAAAATTGCAAAAATTAATTCAAGAAAATATAATACTGATATTGAATTCATTCATGGCAATCTTTTAGAATCGGTAATAAACAACAAGGTATTACAAAATTATACGGATGTCATTATAACGGCTAATTTACCATATATTACAGAAGAACAATTTCAGAATGAATTATCTATTCAACAAGAACCAAAAATAGCTCTGGTGGCCAAAAAACAAGGATTAAAGCTATATATTTTACTCTTGCAACAAATTAAAGAAATTAAAAAAATATATCCTCAACTAAGATTAAATATTTTGTTAGAAATTGATCCGTCTCAGGCACAGGTAATATCTAAAAATATACAAAAAATATTACCTGGGATTAGCATGCAAATTATCCAAGATCTGACTGGAAAAGACAGAGTCGTGATAATAGAAAAATAAATTAACTACTAACTGTTATTTTTTTACTACTCGGAACTATCATTACCCATGTTTTTCCTGGCTTTAAATTAATCTCATTATTATTTTCATCATAATATCTGGTCCTATCGTTGTTATCTTTCTTTCTCCACTCACCATATATTATCTTTCCATCCCTAATAACTCTGACACTACCAACACCAATCATGGATATTTTCAATCTACCTTCATTATCTATTACAGAAATTTGGTGAGATTGAACTACTATATTGTCCGCAATAAATTGGCCGGAATCATCAGTAACTATTTTATTTTCTTTGTATTTGTAGTATTTTTTTGTTTCTTTATTATATTTCCATTCCACTGTATTACCTATTCCGTAGGGTATTTTTATTGATGAAATATCACTAGTAGAAGTTGTATTTATCTTGCCAAAACTCCAGCCTGACCAAGTATTAGTAGTTGTAATATATTTTTCAAAATTTTTGTATAATTTTTTCCATTGATCACTGCTGGTAAATAGATTATGAGGAGCATAGTGTAATTCTGAACGCGTAAATGAATTACTAAAAGCAAACTCATCGCCGTTAAAGAAAGGATAAGCATTTACATTTCTTAAATATTGTAAAGCCTGTGGAGAACCACCGCTGTGAAGATAAAGTGCTTGATCATATTCATCGACAATATGAAAAAAGTAGTCTCTGGCACTCCTAACCGGTCCAACTGACATAACTCTATCTTCTTTGTTATATATTGCTAAAAATCTGGTAAATGATCCTTCTACTGGAAACTCATAAACAACATCTGCTAAATTAACACCGATTTGTCTGGCATTAAAATGATTATCAATGGTAATAGCAACTACAGTAGGTGTTTCTTTTTGCTTTGTGTCTACTTTTTCCCCGGTTAATTTGCTTAAGTATTTGTAGTTGATATTATCGGTTAAATTATCCAAATGAAAAGACTGTGGAATATTTATTCTTTGATTATTACTACTCCAATAATAATAGTAAGATAATGATATTAATAGTAATAAAACAAAAGGGATTATTAAATAATACAAAATTTTATTTTTTAATAAATTCATAATTATCACATCTAAACAATTAATGAGATGGGCTGTTTTTGCAATAAGTATCTAAAAATAACCTTTGGTGTCGTTTGCTTAATTTACAGCCAGCAAATAAATTTCCGATATCGGTTTCAGGTATGTCCACACCACCGCACTCCCAGTCAATAAGAAATACCTTTTTACCTAAATCTAATATCTCTTCTTTTATCTCCTTTTTGATTGTATATTTCTTGTTTGTATTCATACACCTTGTATCTTAGTTAAACTAAGCCAGTTTGTCTAGGATTTCGGGTACCTTCCATCAATACTTAATGTTGCAATATGTGAATTGACTCTATACATCGGGAACAACTTCCAAACCGTTTTATCTAATTTTAATGGTTTATTATGTATTTAACAATATTAGATCAAAACAAAATATTGTAATGGTATTTTGATCGCATTGTGTTCCAAACTATGTTCCACATTTTTTAGTTTATCAGAAACAATTATTCCATAATTTGCTTTTACTTTCAATGCGGTTTGTATTACTTGACGATACTCTTTTTTATTTATCCCCACTTCTATTACTATTCTATTCTCACCGACGGTAAAAATAAAATCTGCTCCTCCCTTTGCACTATCATAAGTTAATGAATATAAAGGTTTTTTATCGCATAAACGATATAAATACATTCCAACTAGATCCTCCAACAATTTTCCTCTTGTATTATGTTCAGAAATAGTATTCCCGATTGTTTTATAGTACATTGCCCGAAAGGCAGGAGAAGAAAACAAATATTTTGAAGGTTTTTGGGTTACTTGTTTAAAATGAGATCCTTGCGGATAAATACGATGCAAAATTTCTGTCTGTTCTAAAACTGAAAAAATCTCGGCTATTTTAGGTCTTGAAATGCCAAATTTTTCAGCAAGAGTAGTAAAATTTAATGAATCCATATCAGCCACTGCATACAAAATAGCGGTAATTCTACTAATAATCTCCGTTGTTAATGACCTCATTTGTGGAATATCTTTATTGATTACTCGATCTAACGATTTATTGATTTGGTCATAAACCAAAGCCTCATTATCTAACGCTATCATAAATGGCAATGAACCATAATTCAGATAATTCTCAAAATCAAGACGACTAATACCTAAACAATATTTATTAATTTTTTCTTCTTGTGCTTTTAATTTCTCATATACTTCTCCAGAGTTTCTACTAAAAAAAATTGCATTCCGTAATTCTTGAGCCAATGATTTAGTTTCAAATTTACCATTTTTTATCTTAATATATTCAGTAAATGACAATGGATAAATTTTTTCATATATTGTTCGACGTGCAATATCAGAATTACTATTAATCAAAGCTGCCGCCGAACCAGTAGAAAATATGAAAACATTTGGCGAACGATCATAAATAGACTTCAAAGCAGATCCCCATTTTTCATCATATTGAACTTCATCTAAAAATAAAAAAAGGGGCTTATCCAAATTGGTAATAGGTCGGCCAATAATTTCTTCAAATGCATTAATAACTTCATTTATATTACTATTCATAGTCTGAGTAATTTCGTCAACTGAAAGAATTAAAAAGTAGCCGTCAATATTGTTTTTCTGAGCATGATAAAGCTGATACATTATTGTTGTCTTTCCAGCACCTCGTAAACCAGTAAGTGTTATCCAACGATAAGATTTATTACCTGTTAGAAATTGATCAAGGTGAGATTTAATTTTAATAAATATATTACGATTCGGCCGTTTATTGTTTTGAGTATCAAAAACATAAGCTCTGGCTCGGAAATCAACCTGAGCTAATTGATCATTGATATATTCCTTGATTTTAACGTTATTTTTTGTCATGTTCATATAATTACTTTTAGTGTTAAATATAGTATACACTAAACACTTATTTAGTGTCAAGCACAATTAACACTAAAGTATATGATGTCTTAACTTTGCTAACTAACTAAGTTTTTCATGTATTTTTATAGATTAGACCTGCTATTTAATCTATGATTAAACAATTCGGAACCCGCTCTCTATATTTTTCCTCAGAATATTTTTGCGTATTGATTATTAAAAATACGCCATTTGGCACTAATTTACAAGTAAAGATGGTTGTTTTAGGGACACGTTTATGTACCTTATGCCCCCTAAATACTTCCGAACCATTAATCTTTGGCTAAATTTAAGTAAACGACCACCGGCCTGAGGGCCGGTGGCTTTGGTTTTGCCGGCCATGCCGGCAGGGCGGCTGGTGGTTATTGATTAGTTAATTTATCAAAGAGAGATGGTTGATCTACTTCATTATGGTGATTTTGATGCTTTACATAACGCCTAACTATGTATTCATCAATACCCATGGTTGATACATAATATCCTCTAGCCCATAATGAGTGTTTTTCATAAAGACCGTGCTTTCTTTTTATCTTTTTCTTTAACCAAGCTGATGATTTACTCTTGATTATCTGCATTACGTAAGATACAGAATCCTTTGGTGTTGCTAGAAGACACATGTGGATATGATCTTCCTGAATTGATAATTCTATTATTTCCCAATGTTTCCATCTACATATTGATTCAAATATTCTTCTTAGTTCATCCTTGATCTTTTGGGTATTAAGTACCTTACCTCGATATTTTGGTGTCCATACGAAGTGATACTTTAAATCGTAGAAACAATGTGATAAGGTACGGATAGTACGTTTGTATTTATTCATAGTAAATGCTGTTAACGTACCACTAAAGCCACCCTGCCGGGTTGGCTTTAGTATACAGCTTCGCTTTCAAACGTACACCCCAGCTAAAGCTGGGGGTTTTTAGATTAATAAAAACAGAGCTTTTAAACTCTGTTTTAAAATCGGAGCGAAGATTCGGGGACAGCTTCCGAACCGTTTTGGCTAATCTTAATATACTTAATCTTTAATAATCTTAATAGCTTTACCATTAACTATTGCTATTGATACCTTTGTATAAGCCGATGCTAAAATCCTCTGAAAGGTACTTTGTGATGTTTTCATCTTTTTAGCACATTCATTCTGATCTAAATCTTCAACATTTTTCAACCTTAAAGCTTCTGCCTCTTCAGCAGTTAATTCAACCACTTCCAAAATTTTCATAGGTACGCCCCTAGGTTTAAAATATGTAACCCTAGGGTCAAACCTGATCCTTCTTCTTAATCTTGGTCTAGGCATAATTAATCATTATTTCTACCTCTGCCAAAAAATCCTCTTTTTCTACCTCTGCACACAGCTCCTCTTCCATATCCTTCACCTTTTCCATCAAAAGGTCTGTCTTGAGCTTTAACACCATCACATTTTCCTTGTTGTGCACCAGTTTTAGCTCCTTGTCCGTTTGGACCAGTGCCATCATAATTAGGCATATATTTAAAGTTAGTAAATTAACATCCCTATATTATGAGTATATACCCATAATATAAGGCTGTCAAGTGGATAAGTAAAACCATTCTCGAATTAAAAGTAGTAATAAATATCTTTTATATTTTATTAAGCTACTTCTTTACTTCTGCTTTTAATCTTCAAATATAAAATGATTAGGAAAGTTGGCAGTAAAGTAATAATATAATCACCAGTCCCACCACAGTTATTTTTACAAAAGATACACATAAAATCAATTTGGATTAATCTTAACTTGTTTATTCTTATCCATAAACCAAACCCCCAATAAAGTTGCTATCGGAATAGATAAAACAAGTCCAATACTACCAATTAATGTTCTAACTATTTCAGTAGTTATCATTTCACCATTTAAAGCATTTGATAAACCAATCGAAGAACTCATGCTAAATAATAATAATAATGGTAGCGAAGCCCCGGCATAGGCTAAGAACAATGTATTAACCATGGATGCCATATGTGATATCCCTACTTTCATGGCTTTTGTATATAACTGCTTTTTTGATAATTGCGGATTAGTAATTTTTAATTCTTGTACTAACGAAATTTGAGTAATAACTACGTCATCTAGTACACCTAATGCCCCGATAATAATACCAGCCAGCAATAAACCTTGCATGTTAATAGTTTGAGAAACAAAACCAACTAAATACAAAGCTTCCTCGCTAGCAAAGCCTGTTAATTTAGTTAGAGAAGTAAATAATACAGACAGTAGGCCAATTATTATTAAAGAAATAAAAACAGAAATGATTGCTAAGGTTGATTTTCTTTTTAAACCTTCAGTGACATATACAGACAAAATTAAAATGAATAAAGAACCAATCATGCTAATCAACAAAGGATTGCTACCAGTCAATATTTTAGGAATGATGAATTTTAAAATAATAAAAAAAGTTAGTGTTAAAACTACTAAGGCACGCACACCTTTAAATTTACCTATGGCTATAACTACAACGGCAAAAATTAAAGCCAACCAATAAATCCAACCTTGGCGAACATAATCTATGACAAAAAATATATCTTGTCCTTCGGAATCCTTATTATAATTTACTATCACTTTATCTCCCACTTTGTATGTCTTAGCGGCAACTACATCATATCTGGTGCCATCAAATATTATTTCTTTATCTTCCCATTTTCCGTCCAATCCTTTTAATCCCAATTTTTGCATTACTGAGATAGAGCCATTTTCTCTGGTGGTCTTTTTTTCTTCTACAATTTTAGTTACTTTAGCTTTAAAGGTCTGATCTGGAATTGGCTGACTTTGTGTTTGAGCGGACACAAATACGGGAAATAAAACCCAAAATAGAAAAAATAATAAACTAATTTTAAGTAACCTTACCTTCATAATTTTCTATTTTATTATACTATCTAAAGTTAATTTAAATTATTTTTTTGTTTCTGCTTTTTATCTTCAAATAAAATACAACCAAAAAAGTGGGCAACAAACTAATTAAATAATTACCAAATCCACCACAGTTATTTCCACAAAATATGCACATGATTTTAAAATACTAATTTAGACTTAATATTATTTATTGCCCAAATTAATAAATAAATTACTGCCACTATAAAAATAATCACCGGACCTGAAGGAATATTTAAAAAATAAGAAAGAAAAATACCAGCCAGATTGGAAATTACAGCAATTAAAATGGAAATGAAAATAATATTACGAAAATTTTTACTTAACAATTGAGCTGTGGAGGCCGGTAAAGTAAGTAAAGCAATAACTAGTATAACACCAACTGAACGTATCAGTACCACCACTGATAGAGCCACTAGAACCAAAAGAAAAAGATATAAAGGAAATGTTTTAATATTTGTGATGTAAGCAAATTCCTCATCAAAAATAAAAGCTACTAACCATTTAAACAAAAATAATATACTAGCAATAATAAAAATATCTAATATAAAAATGTATAACAAATCACTGCTAGTGGATAATAAAATATTACCAAAGAGATAGCTCATTAAATCAGCCGCATACCCAGGCGTGAGATACACGAATATTAGACCAATAGCCATACCTATTGCCCAGATTGCTCCTATTGAAGCATCCTCTTGAAGCTTGCTTTTCCTATTTATAAAACCAATGGATAAAGCCGATAAAATACTAAAAACTACTGCGCCTAATACTGGATTCAATCCTAAAAAGTAAGCTAAGCCTATACCACCAAAAGAAGCGTGGGCGATACTACCACTAATAAACGAAATTTTTTTAATAACCACAAAACTGCCAACTATGCCACAGGCGATACCAGTTAATAATCCCACTAAAACAGCGTTGATAAAAAAATTATATTGAAATAATTCAAGCATAATCAAATTATAGGACATTCATGTTTATGATATAAAATTTTTGTTTTTTCTCCTCCTTTAACAGAAACATCAGCCATATTACTACAATTTATAGTTTTATTCAAACAAAAAACCTTATTTACATATTTTGATATACTACCAATATCATGAGAAACAACTATGATGGTCATCTCTTTATTTAACTCATGTAACAAGTCATAAAGATCACTACCACTCTGTGTATCTACATTGTTGGTAGGTTCATCTAAAAGTAATAATTCTGGCTTACGTACTAATGCTCTAGCGATTAACACTCGTTGACGTTGTCCTCCGGAAAGATCACCAATACTCTTTTGTCTTAAGTTCCACAGATTTAATTTCTTCAAAATATTCTCTGAGTGTATTTTATCTTCTTTGCTATATCTAGAACCAATCTTCTTAAAACCAAGCCGACCAGTTAATACAATTTCCCATACATTAATTGGATAATCTAAATCTATCTTACTATATTGAGGTACATACCCCATTTTATTCCAATTTGTTTTAGGTTTTTTCCCAAATACTAATATTTTACCTTTTGTAGGTTTCAGTAAACCTAATATCAATTTTAAAAGGGTAGTCTTACCACCACCATTAGGACCGATAAGACCAATAAAATCATTTTCTTGAACCTCAAAATTTACATCCGAAAGAATATCAATTTTATTATTATAAGAAAAAAATAAACTTTTGGCTTCTATAATCATTTGTTTAATCCTTCTACTATATTATCGGCTATATTTTGTAAATTGTCAAAATAATCCTTGGCTAATGGGTCAATTTGAACTACTACTCCGTTGATTTCTTTGGCAATCGCTTGCGCACTTTTTGTGCTAAACTGTATTTGTACAAAGATAACTTTAACATCATCTTTTTTTGCTTCATCAATAATATTTTTAATTTGAGCTATACTTGGTTCTTTACCCTCTATCTCAATTGCTTTCTGCTCAAACCCATAGTCATCGGCTAAATAACCAAAAGCTGGATGAAAGACTAAAACAGTTTTACCTTTAATCGGAGCAAATGTTTTACTAAGTTTAGCATCCAATTTATCAAGATCATTAATAAATTTATTGTAATTTACAGTAAAATATGATTTATTATTAGGATCCAGCTCTACCAAAGTATTATAAATATATTCAACTTGTTTTTTTACTAATTTCGGAGAAAGCCAAATATGTGGGTCATCACCTGATTTTCCTTCATCATGCTCACCTTCACTATTTTCGTCTCCATGACTATGAGATTCTAATTTACGCAATGTAATTCCTTGCGAAGTATCAATTACTTTCATTTTTTTATTTAAATTTTGCATTTTTAATATTTGAATCTTTTCAAAAGGAATATGGCCTACGCGAAAATATATGTCTGTATTTTGTAAATCCTTCATCTGTTTTGGAGAAGGTTCATAAGTAGCTGGACTATATCCCGGAGGTATCATTACATTTATATCCACTTTATCTCCACCTACTCTTTTCACAAAATCAACCTGAGGTAAAATACTAACCATTATGTTAATCTTTTTAATCTGCTGGGTATTTTTAACCTGATTTTTGTTGTTTTGTGTGCAACCTGCAATTACAAAAATACTAATAGCTAAAAACAAAATAATATATATTCTAATTTTTGACATAAAATTTACTTTAGGAATTACATTTATTGCAAATCCCAACTAATGTTAGTTGGTGTTTAACTTTAGAAAAATTTTTTACATTTTTAAATATATGATTACAGGGTACGCATTCGATCTTCTTACATTTGTAACAAGTAATATGATGATGTTGAGAATCAGCTTTGTAAAAACAATTTTCATTATTAATCTTTTCTTTATATACTATTTCTAACTCACTGAATAACTGTAACACACGATAAACTGAAACTAGGTCAATTTGCTTTTTTAATTTTTTATGTAAATCTTTTGGACTATATGGCACATGTTTTTTAGATAAAAAATCCAAGACTAACTTTCTTGGCCGAGTCAACTTATATCCTGCTTTTTTAATAATCTGTTCATACATAGTAATAACACTATAACATAACTGCAAATAGTTTGCAAGTAGTATATGCATTTAATTCTGAACTTAAGATAAAACAAAACAGAGTGTTTAAACTCTGTCTGTATTTTTAAGCAAAGGCTCGTGGACGTAGTTTAAAACGAAATTGCTGTATTTTTGGCTAGTTTTAATTATGCCAACTTTGGAATAATTTAACTAAAATACAATATGTAATCAATTTCTCCAAATAAAAGCCGATAAATTAAAACCACTTTTTAAGAGTTTTATAGCCTTGCGTACTTCATACTGACTAATGCCTTCATCCCATTTTTCACTACTAGGAAATTGTTGTTCATTATTGTATTTCTCCAAAAATGACAAAGCTTTTTTATCTCCTAACTGGCCTAATGCCCAAATCGCGCCATTCTTATCATATTGACTTGAATTATCAGCAACTTTTTTCATTAAAGCATCCACACACTCTCCTCCGTATTGACTCTGAGCCAACATACACCGTTTTTTAACGCCATAACCGGTGGGCAAATATTTATTGATGAAGCACAGGGGTATTTTGATAGCCGAGAATGGCAAGAAATGCCTCCTAGTGCGAAACAAAAGTTTTCTGCTCACCGCCATGATGTTGCCAAAGATAAAAACGGTAAAATTATTCCCCTTGATGTTTGGGCGGGTGTTCAACACGCTGGAAACATTGATAAAAGGATAAGAGATTTAGGACAAGAATATATTGAAATACGAAATTTGTTTACTTTTCTTTTTATGGCCTCTCATTTTGAATTAAGAGATTTAAAAGATGATCTAACCAAGCGAGTAGCTTTAAAAAGAAGAATATTCTTTTTCAGTAAAACTAAAGCCAACTGCTATAACACTCATGAAGCTGTTAATTTTATTGAATATCCTAAATTCCCATACTACCGTAAATATTTTAAAGAACATTCAAATCAAAATACTGGGTTAATACCTGAAAGTAACAATATCCCTCCATTCTCAAGAATTGACAACGCATACAAAAAAAGGAGTAGAACTCGTTAGAGAACTACTCCCGATTTTGCTAAGCGTCCATTGGTTGAAACTTTTCAACCTGTCGAACGTAGAAAAGGTTAATCTGTTTAGGATACTGGCAGATTATCTGTCCTTTGTCGTTTTTTCGTTCAACAACGATAAACGACTTTAAGGCCTTTTCGCCTTTCTTAACTTTATACCCGTTTTTTAACCAACGGTTGAAAGTTAAGCAATTAGACTTTGGGTCATAATTGACAGCTTCATCCTTGCCCCAACGGTCAAGGATTTGCTTACGGACGATATCAGAAGTTGTTTCTGATCCTGTCCAGTTGGAAATTATCTTTTCCATACTATTAAAAATACGGTCGATTAATAATCTCATTAACGGCTCGACCGTTTAAACCGCAACGAGCAAAAGAGAATAAAGCAACTGATAGCTTGCGTTAGTCAAGGTGGAGATTAATACTACCTTGATTGACGATAAGCTGTTGCTAAAATACCTTGCTCTGATGCGGTGAAACGATTTTTTTAGATCTTTTTTGCAGTTTTAAAACCAATTTGATTTTACAAAGGCAATCCTTTTTTTCTCGTCGGTTGCCAGACGACGAAAAAAAAGGATGCTTGAAAACAATGGTTTAAAGCAAAAAGTCAAAAAAGTTCAAGTTTGTATCTTAATTTAATAATATCAACACATCTAACGAAAAGATTGATATTAAAAAACACTTCGTAAATTACAAAGTGTTTTATATACACTAGCTTCATCGGCTTACTAGATTAGACAAATATTTTATCTAATTTAGTATGGGACCGATGAATCTAGTCCCATCGCCGTTGTGGCGGGGGGGGGTATGTCGAGGGCGTCTTGCGAGGATGTGAGGAAGGATCGTGATTGGCTACTCCTTTGGCGGTGACAGTACGACCTTCTGGTGGTCGCGAGTGCCAGCGTACTCCGCACTGTAGAAAAGGTAGCCGGCCTTGATTCTGTCGTTGATGTAAAACCTTGCTAGCTCTGCTTGCGTAGAGTTAGCGTAGTTTATCACCAAACGACCGTCCGGGTCCGTTCCAGTAAGAAGTTGGTCTTCTTTTCCCATTTTCCGATCTCCTTTTGTTAATTAATCCTATGTGACATGCACCACCAATAAAGATAGTGCAACGTAGAAATATATCATATTTAATCAATTTTGTCAATATAAACCCATGTCCTATCCCTACTACCTAAAAATGATTGTATCCGGCCAACAGGTTGAGGTTTTTGAGTACAAAAAACCAATGTGGAGGGATTTCAAGAAAACCAAGAAGAAAACAACACCAACTAAAAGTGAACCTAAACAAATGGATATAATGGAGCAGATTGAATATGAAATACGAAAGATAGCATCCAGTGTTAGGCGAACAAAAACACAGATAAAAAGAATGGTTAACTCAAATCCCAACCTAAACAAATTTATGACACTCACCTTTGCCAACAATATGACTGATTTAAAACAAGCCAATTATTTGTTTAATCAGTTTGTTAAAAGGTTAGTTTATCGCTATCCTGATTTTGAGTATTTAGCTGTGCCTGAATACCAAGACCGTGGAGCCGTTCATTATCATTTACTTTGCAATTTACCATATATTGAGATAACTGGATTAGAGTATATATGGAGTCATGGCCATGTAAACATCAGACAAATTGGCGAAGTAAATAATCTGGGATCATATATGTCCAAGTATTTAGGTAAAGACTTGTTTAATCAAGTTATGTTTAATAAGAAGAAATTCTTTTGTTCACAGAACTTAAAAAGACCAGTGGAATTATTGAGCTGGTATGCTATGTTATTTGCTAACAAATTTTTATCTTTGATTAAGCCAGTGTTTGAAACCGAATGGGAATCTGAATGGACTGGTGAGGTTCAATACAAAGCCTACAATTTAGGGTTTGTTGCTTTTAGTAAAGGTATTTTCGAAAGAGCTGTGTTGATGAATAGTCAGTGATAAAATGATTAGCGAGAAAATGATAAAAGAATTACAAGAGATAATCAAAACCGAACACGGAGTTGATTTATCTTTAGCTGAAACAACTAAAATTGGCAACGATTTGGTTGAATCTTTTGATATTCTCGCTAAGATTGATTATTTTGATAAGCAAAATAATCAAAAACAAGGCACTTGCCAAAAAACCTAAATATGATAAAATAATATTGCTACCTAATAGAATATGTAAAAGTCATGGGCTTTTATATTATTTGTCCCAGTAAGGGGCGGTTCGTTCTGACAAATATTGCCTTTGGCTTTATTCTGTTAGGTAGCAACGACCGTCCCTTTTTGTATTTAATTAACTAAATTAACCTTAAAACCTATGGAAAATAATAAAACTACATATATATCAGATGAAGAAGTTCGCGAAGCCCAACGAGATATATTAGAAAATCTAGGAGAGAAATTAAACTATCAAGAAGCCTTTGAGGCTTGTATAGACGCTCATGTTGAGGAGGAATATTGGAGCAAGTTAGAAGATAAAGATTAAAAAATAATACTATGATTAATGACCACAAATGTATACTCTACTGCCGGGTATCTAGTAAGGAGCAAGAGGATAAAGGATATTCTTTAGAAGCCCAAGAAAAACTACTCAAAGAATATGCTGACCGTAAAGAAATAAAAATATCTAAAATATTTAAAATCTCTGAAAGTGCTAGCGGTAAACAGATTAGAAAAACATTTAATGAAATGTTGGCTTTTGTTAAAAAAAGAAAAATCAATATTATCTTGTGTGAAAAAATTGATAGATTGACCCGTAATTTGAAAGATGGGGCAACTATTAGTGATTGGATAATGATTGATGAAAAACGAGAAGTTCATTTTGTTAAAGAAAATTTTGTGGTTAGTAAAAATACCAAAGCTCATGAAAATTTAATCTGGGATATGAAAGTTGCGATTGCTCGTTTTTACACCAACAATTTAAGCGAGGAAGTAAAAAAAGGACAGAAAGCCAAGATTGAATCTGGTGGTTTGCCGTCTATGCCTAAACTTGGATACAAGTATAAAACCATAGACGGCTTTAATCATAGAGAACATATTATTGATGAAGAAAAAGCTCCGTTTATTGAACGAATGTTTGAGTTGTATTTAGAGGGTAATTATACTTTAAAGCAGATGACTAATATTCTTTATGACGAGGGCTTGAGAGGTAAAAACGGTCGTAAATTAGCAGTTAGTTCAATACACCGGAAATTAGGCGATCCTTTTTACTGCGGATATATTATTTGGAATGGCAAAGAATATGAGGGCAATCACGAGCCAATTATTAGCGAGGAAATGTTTAACGAAGTTCAAACTAAATTAAAAAGACGGTATAAAGCGGGACAGCGTAAAACGCATGATCATCTTTTTAAGGGCATGATTAGATGTGCAGATTGTGATTGCTTAATAACATGGGAAACACAGAAAAAACGCCATTACGGACATTGTAAGGGCTTTAAACCCTGCTCTCAACAAGGATATGTGCGTGAGGAAGATATGGAAAAAACAATCAATAAAATGCTTGAATTAATTAAGCCAAAAAGCCAAGCAGTTTTGAATTGGATAAAACGAGCCTTAAAAGAAAAGCATAAAGATAAAAAATCTTTTACTAAAAATACTAGAGATGGCTTAAATAAACAAATATCCTTATTAACAAACAGACTCGATAAAATCTATGAGGATAAACTGGATGGATTAATTACAGCTGACTATTACAAAAAGAAGTTAAGTGAGTTTACTAAACAAAAAAAGCAATTGTTAAAAAAGATGAACAACAGCGAGGATAATTCTGAACAATATTATCATGTTGGTATAGAAATACTTGATTTGGCGTATAATGCTAAAGACTTGTATTACAGCCCCAATGCTACAAATGAGGATAAGCGGGTTTTACTGCAAAGAATATTCACTGATTTAAAACTGGATGGTAAAAAATTAAAAGCTAATTTTACCCCTGCATATCAGTTTTTAAGTGAATATATGCCCAAGCTAAACGCTACTTCCGAACTGCTCAAACAGGGCGAATATTACAACAAAACAGGCTCTTTCGAGCCTGCTCATCCCGCAGTGCGGGGAGTCTGCAACGTTATCCGAACCAAGATATAACTTTTTTTAGATTAAATATGAATTGGTCCTTCGTTATTATTTTGTCTATATTAGTCAGGGTGGGGAGTGTGGAACGAAGCTTTAGTATGAATTTAACATAATTTAGGGTGATTAATTAGTCTCACTTTTTCATATGAGGTCTTTTTTGAAAAATTTTTAACGGAGTATATATATAATTTTTCTCATTATCTTCAATATTTGTAAAACCAAATCTAACAGAAAATCCAATATTTTTTATATATTTATTTTTTCTTTGTAAACTAGCAAAAGAGTAATGTCCCAAGACGGAACCTCCTTGATCTGTAGCAAGCCTCATATTATTTGCGATAAAAGGCATTTTACTTATAATCTTTTGATCAACAGGTGAATTATGCAAAAAGAAATCTACAAATAAACGAGTAGTATCATCAAAATTTTTATCTTTAAAGGGGCTTATAATTTCGGCCTGATGCCATTTTTTTGTTTGCCCCGACTTAACAAGAGGTTGAGAGTGGTGCGAAGGCAATCCTATTACAGTAAAAAAATGAAAAGGTGTTTTAGTTTGTCTTTCTAGTAAATTCCAAACAGGTGTTGCATCAAAAAAAATGTGATCTTTTGGACCTGATATGTGCAAACGAAAATCTGGTGGAATTGAAAGATGGTTGTACCCTTCTATAATTTCTAAATCTTTTCCCGAAGAAAATAGATAGGTTTTTTTTGTAAGAGATATCAAAGGAAAAGTATTTGTTATCTCAATATCAAACAACTTAAAACCGGGGAAAACTTGATCCCTCATAAATACAATCATTCCATTAGGTAAGCGGGTCATAGTTATTTTTACAATACTCTTCCTCTCCATTTTTATATTCCTCCAAAAGATAAATAAGTAGCATATCTTTGACCACAGGAAGTGTGTCCATACAAGTATCAGCATCCCACGGTGGACACCAATATTCCCCGTGATTATTTTCAGGATGAACATAAATAGTCCTCTCATCATAAAGCTCCTTTAGGTATGATCCAAAAGGACAATTGAACTTTTCTTTTAACAACCCATCTAAGTCGGTAATTTTTTCCAATTCATATTTCTTCATTAACAACTTCGACACTCCATCTAAGCAAAATAATTGTAATGCGGTAGATTCCTCCATCATCATTTTATGTGAGTAAAAAGCACAGGCCTTTGCGTAATAATATAGACATCTTACCAATACTGAGTTTTTACGATTAATTTTTTTGTTTAATAAATTAATTTTTTCTACATCAATATTTCCATTATAATTAAAACTTGTTTTATATGAATGATTATTTTTAAAATTTTCTTCGTAAATATATTTATATAAATCTATCAAATCATACATCTTTTTAATTCCGTCAGAAGACAGATTGTTGGTATCTAAACCATGAAATCCTATTGGTATATAAAAACTAGAATCATTAATAAAAAAATTATAAGAACCATAATTAACGGATAAGTTTATCATGGCAACTAATAATGCAGTCTCTTTATCTGCCCATTTTTGCTCACTATAAAACTCGTCATCATCATGTGCAGAATGATTTTCTTTTTCTAAAGTTAAAAGATATGGTCTATTTCTTATAAAAGTATAAGCAGATAATGGTGTTATAATCTCTTTTGACGGAAGTGAATTATGTATACCAAAAGATTCCAATGGTTCAACTTTTAAAGAATTTGTCTTACGTTTTTTAGAAAAATTAGATTCATCAATGTCAAAACACTTATATTTTCTAAAACACATGTTCAATTTAAAACTATTAAAAAAAGTCCAAAATACGGTATCTCGTATATACGGATCTGGTGAATTTAACACTTGTTCTGTTATGTGATCTGGAATATTTAGATGAATACAAACTTCTTTAAAAAATTCTGTATATTTTTCTTGAAAATTTTTTGTTGCATGAGATTCTTCTAAAATTTTAACTTCTTGTATAACAGTTTCTTTATCATGAAATTTACTCATAAAATGTTCTTTTACCAATTATTTAAATGCCGTAAAAATAACTTTTAATATGGATTTTAAGCCACTCCAATCTTGTTTGATAATATCATCTTTATTATCCTTGGCTTCTTTTATTTTTTTATTGAATTTTTTTTGAACTTCGCTTTTGTTAATTATTTCTCCTTGATATTTTTTTAAAAGCACACTATACCCCCTCCATTGTATCGGAAAAAAATAATCATTATTTTTTAAAATATCTTTACCTAAGTACATTTCTATACTCCCTGCAAGTCCGTTTATATTTAATTCTACCAACCCACCGGGCCCTAGCGTTGGGTAATTTTCTAAAATTTTTATATTGGGATAATTTAATATTTTTATATTAGACGGAATTTTTATTTTTGATAAACAACTTCTACTTTCTTCGGAAGCTGTATCATTATCAAATATAGCCACTATCCTATATCCCACTCCTGAACTTATGAAGGATTTTATGGTCGAAACTAAATACCCAGCACCACCTTCCTTCTTTGAATTATCAAAATCTAAAAAGGAATAGTAATCATATAAATGGGGGTATAATAATTTTAGAGAACTTTCTAAGATTTTTTTATCTGTCTTCCCTTCTGTTAAAATAATAATTTTGTCATTTACTATATTTTCTTTTGTTAAAGAACTTATAGAAGAATCACATATATTGTCTACTTCATCATAATATCCTCCATTAATTAAATCACTCACATCATAAGATATGACATCATTGTTTTTAAATATTTCTAATAAAAACCTAAAAAAATATCTTGGATCACTACAAGGATAACCAAAAAAAGGATACTCGTAGTTTTTTTCCTCTATTACGTAATCAACTATTTCATCTCCAGTTTTTTCTATTTCAGAACTCCAATAAATATTTAAATTCTTTTTAACAATCTTCTTAAACGCCTTTTGCCAGTCATTAAATTTATTTCTTGATAAAATAGATAGTTGTTTTTCATATGACCTACGAAAACTATCGTTTTTTGGACAATCATCTATCATTTCTTGTAGATGCTCCTTTTCTTCTTCTATCTGTTTGTAAAATTCTATTTTTGTTTTTTTTAAAGAAAAACCCGTAACATCAAGCCTGTCTTTAATATTCTTAACAGTATTTGTATATTCTATTTTATCTTCGTAGTAATCATCCTCTATAGGTTCTTTTGTAATTTTTTTATCATCTTCTCTAAAAATAGTCATCACTAACGGATCAACACGACTTTTTGTTGTATATACTTCAAAATCTTTAAATTTAAGATTGGCGTAAGAACCCATATTTATTTATTTTTTCTATATTACCTACCATTAAAACCTAATCTTTCTCATTAGCTCCTCCATTTTTTTAGCATCAACTAACTCACCTGTTCGCACTCTCTCTAATTCGGTAAAATGTTCTGACAATCCAACTTCTTCCAATGCTTTAAAGATTAATTCTTCCTGTTCCTCGTCATCCTCTGACTCAGGAGCTTCATTAATAGTTTGATTAATTAAAACTGAAACATCATTCATCTTGTCGTAAAATTCTCTAAAATTAGAATATCCTGATATAACCCCTGACTGTAAACAGTTTTCAAAATCGGCCTCTAATTGCTTAAGCAGATCGGGAAAATATTTTAATACCCTCTCCCACCCTCTAGTTTGAGCGTCCCTCTCTTTAGCGATTACATATTCATCATGTTGTTTGTCTTTATCCATTGCGTTGATATCTGGATTAATCTCATCTTGTCTAGGATGACCTAATTCATGAATAATTATAGCTAGGCTAATAAATTTATCACCACGAACATAGGCGATCTTAATTTCACCACTTTTTGAGTCCGTTATACCCCAGCCTGCTCTCATCTCAACTGGCCAACCTAATTTTTTTCTTGATTCTGGGAATCTTTGTACTTCCTCTGAATTTTCATCCAATACGGTAATATTTTCTGCCTTTATTTTTTGTTCTGGCGGGTTAAATTGTTCACTTTTGGTAGTCATACTTAATATTTTTATTACTTTATTTTACCTCTTTTACCCCCATCCAGTCAATCAATTTGACAAAACCGATTTTACATGGTATAATAGCTCTGCTATTGACTTAGACATCAAATCAGCACCAAAAAAGTGTTTGTATAACAGCCCTATTGCGGGTTGTTTTTTTGTTTGTACTTTTTCTACGGCATATTATCTTAAATTGTTACGTAAAGTTTAAGAAAATACAGAATTTAGGTTAAATATTTTTGTTTTTTTCTTTTTCGTTTCAATCATTTGGCTTGAGAGGATTCCGTTTTAGGAGGCCTCCCGCGAGGGAGGCTCCAAAACGGAGCCTCAGCAAAGGTGGACGAAAAGAAAAAACAAAAAATTAGCCTTTTACTTTGATAGACTACATTATGGGATTAAAATTGATCAAATAATCCCTGTAATGGTGTATTTCTCTACTTTGAACATAGTGTTAGCATATAGCTTTGAATTAATTATGATAAATATAAATATTTTATCAATAACTGGATTAACAACACACTTAGGCTGATTGTGAGCATGAGTGTTGTAATAGAAAAAGACCAGTATTAAATCAATTAAATCTTCTAATTATGGTTGAGTTTTATGACTTCAAGATTATTAAGTCTGGCCGAGTGGTTGAAGTGTATGACTACAAAACAAAAAGAATGGTGCGTGGATACAGACGACGACCAAGAGCCAGTCAACCAAGACCAAGACAACCCTGTTATGACCTTAAATATTTAGACCAAGAACAAATCGAGCAAATTGATGTGTTTAAATATGCCAAAGAGGTTGCCAAACAAAAAGATGAACAAACTCAAAAAGCCGAGTTTTCCATTAGCCGTACTCAAAAAAATATTCGTAGAATAACTAACTCAAATCCACAACTTAAAAAGTTTTTAACTTTAACCTTTGCTGAAAATATGCCTGAACTTACTAAAGCCAACTATTTATTTAAATTAGCGATGAATAGAGTGTTAACTGGTAAACCTGAATTTGAATACATATCAATAGTTGAATTTCAAAAAGATAGTGATTATCACGGTAGAATTAAACCGAACGGTGGATCAGTACATTATCATTTATTGTGTAATATTAAGACAATGCTTGATAGAACTCCATTTGAGTGGGAACGGTGGTTTCAAAAAAGATATTGGAAATATGGGTTTGTGAAAATTAAGGATGTTAAAACGGTGGATAATATGGGTGCATATTTTTGTAAGTATTTAAGTAAAGATATGTATGACAAACGGATGTTTGGTAAGAAAAAATACTTTTGTTCTCGTACTTTAAAAAAACCAGTTGAAATGATTGGTTATGAGGCTAGAGTGTTTTTTGAAAGGTTTGTTAAAAACCTAGAGCCAACTTACAAGAATAGTCATAAAGGTGAATATTCTGGTTTGGTTGAATACTCGGCTTACTCGCTTTGCCAGGGCGAGTAAGCCGATAGAGGAGGAAAAAACAATTAATTAATACTTCTATGAACATAAATAAAAAATATGTTCTGGAATATCAAAAATTATATATGAATAAATTTAAAATACAATTAACATATCAAGAGTCATTAAAACAGTGTATAGATATGGTGAAACTGGGTAAAGCGGTATATCGCAAGATTGACCAGAACAAAAATGAGGGGGAAACAAAAAAGCACCAACTTAAGTGTTAGTGCTTCCTAAATATACTCCTCGACTTTCCACAATAGTTAAATTAATTAACTGCTATGGAATTTGGCCGAGGAATACTACGATTCGACCAAAGATGGTATAGTGCCAATGCAAATGATAAGAGATGCAATGACAAATAGAACGGTTAGAATTGTCGCAAGTTTACCTCGCGGGGGGGAATCGGGTTTGGGCTGAAAAAATCTTTTCTCCGTTTCAACTGCCAAGTAATTAACGAAGAAGAAAAGAGTCAAACCAAACCCGTAGTGACCAGTGCCAATAGCCACGAACAACTCATGCCACAATCCCCAGAAAAGAAAGATTAGCATTCTTGCCAACCAAATAATCCGGGGTGATCTTTTGGCTACATACTTGAGGAAGATCTTGTTGGGAATGGATAGGTGTGGATTCCATCTCCGCCAAAAATCTGCCACACCAGTTGCCTTCCAAAATGTGCCTATCAAGTAATACCCTTCTATCTCCATATCACACCTCGTCGCAGTTTAATGAACATATGAATATACCACATCTTAGCCATTCTGTCAAGGTAAAATTCACTGTTTGCTATTTATAATTAATTTGATATAATAATATTGCTCACCTGAAATATTAAAAATTGAACCAAAAGATTTTTTTATACAGTTTGATCCCAGAAATGGGCAGTCCTGTCCGATTAAACTATCTTTTGGTCGTTTATTTCGGGTTAGCCAGGGCTGTCCTTTTTTGTTTAATTAACCTTAAAATTATGAAATATTTTGCTTATGTAAGAAAATCCACCGAGGGTGAGGAAAGACAAGCTTTGTCTATCCAAAGCCAGATCGATAAAGCCAAAGAATTTTTTGGTGGTCTTGAAATTATTGAAATACTAGAAGAAAAACATTCTGCTTTTAAACCAAATAATCGACCAATATTTACTGATATGATTAAACGTATAGAAAACAACGAGGCTGACGGTATTATAGCTTGGCATCCTGACAGGTTAAGTAGAAATGAAATTGATGCTTCTACTATTACTTATCTTGTCCGTACAGGAGTAATTAAAGATTTAAAGTTTGGCTCATACAACTTTGATAATAGCCCTGAGGGTATAATGATGTTGCAGTTGTCATTATCTCAATCTCAATACTTTTCTTCTAAACTTGGTAAAGATGTAAAGCGGGGATTAGAACAAAAGTTTAATATGGGTTGGCAACCAAATATGTGTCCGAATGGATATATTAATGTTAGAGATGGTCAACATGGTTTTAGTAAAATTGAGATAGACAAGGATAGATACAGAATACTCAAGAAAGCCTTTAGTTTAATGCTAGAGGGCGGTTATAGTGTTCCCGAGGTACTTGATAGGTTAAATAACGAATGGGGCTTTAAACCAAAAATGGGTAATAGTAAATTATCTCGTTCATCGCTATATAGAATATTTACCAATTTGTTTTATGCTGGGATTATTGAATACGCTGGTAAACAAAAACAAGGGAAACACAAAGCTATGATTAGCTTAGAAGAATATGACAGAATACAATTATTGTTAGGCAGAAAAGGAAAACCAAGACAAAGGAGTCATAAATTTGCTTATTCAGGTATTATTAAATGTGCCGAGTGTGGTTGTTCAGTTTGTGCTGATTTAAAGACTAAGTTTATTAAAAGTAAAAAAGAATATAAAGAATATATCTATTATCGTTGTACTCATAAAAAGCCTAACTATGTTTGTAAACAACAAGCAGTTGAGGTTAAAAATTTAGATGAGCAAATTAATAATGAGTTAACAAAATACGAGTTTGAACCCGACTTTAAAAAGTTATTATTTAAAATCCTTGATGAAGATAAAAAAGATAATCCCGATGAAAATATATTGATTACTAAAAACTTAAAAGATAAAATACAAAGGTTAGAATTAGAAAAAACTAATTTAACTAAACTTAGTTGCCGTGGTTTAATTGATGATGACGAATTTGTAAAACAAAGAAATGATTATGAGAAAGAGATTAGTTTGTTAAGACAAAAATTAGTTGATGTTAAAAACCAAGCCAGTAGAAATGACGAGTTAGTTAAAAAGGTAAAATTTGCTGTCCAAGCTAGAGAAAATTTTAATAATAGTGAAATAAAAGTTAAAAAAGATATACTTTCCTCTTTAGGCACGAACCAAGAATTAAAAGACAGAAAACTGCATATCTTAGCCCATAAATGGATGATTCCGATTGAAAATGACATAAAGCCATTAGAGGGTAAATATTTAACGCTCGAACTAAACAAACTTCCCTTAACAAAAGCAAAAAACGAGGCTTTAACCTCGCTTCGTTGCGAACTGCGGAGAGAGAGGGATTCGAACCCTCGGTACCGGTGAAGGTACAACACCTTAGCAGGGTGCCCCTTTCAACCACTCAGGCATCTCTCCAAATATGTGGTATAATTGTATCAGAAATATGAAATTAGTCAATGTTAATACAATAATAAAAATACTACTAATACTTTTTGGCCTATATCTAACCATTTCCTTAGTTTCTTTTACTATTGATGGTGATTTTGGTTGGCATCTACGCTTTGGCCAAGATGCTGTTTTGGGAAACTTTCAATATACTGATAACTATACTTGGTCTTCTTTTGATAAAAGCTGGGTAAACCATGAATGGGGTGGAGATATAATATTCTATTTACTTTACAATAGCTTCGGATATTTTTCATTAGTACTGCTTGTATCTATAACCCTTTGGACTTCTTTTTTATTGATTAATAAAATATTTTTAAAAAAAATAGGAATTATATCTATTCTTACCTCTATTGTCTGTCTATTAGCCACAGACTTCATTATTACCATGCGTCTAGCTATGTTTGCTGTTCCTTTTTTAGTTCTCCTAATATATCTACTTGAAAACGTTAATAACAAAAAAATATATTATTATCTACCTATTATTATCTGGCTCTGGTCATTCATACATGGCAGTTGGATACTTGGTTTTGTCATTATAAATATATATCTATTTTCTAATATAGTTGGTAGAATACTAAATTGGAAAAAAATACTAAAATTAGATAACTTGTGGAGTAATATTATAATTAAAAAAATAGTAATGTGGCAATTAATATCTGGGATAATAATAATGATCAATCCTTACGGATACAAAATTTGGCATGAGGTAATACTATATTTTACCAATAGCTACTACAAAATGCATATAACAGAATGGCTACCTAGCTATACTTACCCCATATATATTGCCCCCTTATTAATTGCCTCTTTTTGTGCCGTTATACTATATCTGGCTTTTAAGAATAAAAAGGCAAATCTAGTACATGTTTTTTTATTTACTTTCTTTTTTATCTCAGCCTTTCAATATAAGAGAAACAATCTGTTTTTAGCTCTAGTATGCATCCCCATTCTTACCTACACGGCCACATATATAATTAAAGAAATTAAATGGGAACAAAAAACAAAAAAAATTGTTGGATACTGTCTATTAATAATAATAACATCATCTATCTGCCTAATTAAGAAACCAACAATCCGATACACTAATAATATCTGGGATGATACTGCCCTACTAGAATATTACAATTTCCCTGTAGCAGCTACTAAATTTTTGACAGATGAAATTAAAGAAAACGAAAATATAAAAATATTTAATGAGTATTCATGGGGAGGATATATCTTATACAATATGCCAAAGCACAAAATATTTTTAGATGGACGAAGTGCCGCCACCTGGAAAGATTCAGATGGCAAATTAATGCTCAAAAAACAGATAGAACTTATGACCAAAGAAGGTGGCTTAAAATATATTAAAAACAATGGGGTACAATATATAATATTACGCAATAACTATAGTGGCTATCAACAACCCAACTGGATTAACAATAGAATATTTGGTGATAAAAAAATAAAAATAATCAAAAGCAATATTGAATATCAACTAATCACTGATTTAAAAGAGAGTAGTCAATGGATACAAATTTATCACGACAGTATTGGAACAATTTGGAAACTAACCACAAGCCAGAGTTAAACCGAACACTTTTTGTGTTCCACACTTTTTTAATATAGTGGCACACTGATTCATAGTAGTACCAGTGGTATATACATCATCAATAAGAAGAACTTTATCTGGAATATCATATATATTATTCCACCTAAAGGAATTTTTTAAATTACGTCTTCTCTCTGTATTATTTAGTTGTACTTGAGCAGTGCTATTTTTTATTCTCTCTAGACCAAGACCGAATGTCTTAATATTGAAATGCTTAGCGACAATATTAGCTATTAATTCTGATTGATTAAAACCACGAGTACGAAAACGTAAAGAATGTAACGGGACAGGAATTATGGTATATTCAGAAAAAAATGAATTGAGCATGAAACCATACTTTTTATCAATTCGATAGAAAAGGTCATCTATTGTTTGCATCACATCAGTTTCAAAATTATATTTTAATCTCTTAATCAATGTGCTAATTATTGTATTATCATAATTAAAAAAAGCTATAACACCATCTAAATTTGTCATAGCTTCTTTATCTTGTATCCTCAAACTAATTTTTTGTTTTTTAATGCACTTATTACAAAGATACTTACCGGTTGTGTTGCATTGTAAACAATTAATAGGAAAAATAATATCAATTAACCAATTAAAAAACATATTCCCCTCCTTAATATATATTTATTGCCATTGAAAAGTATTTACCAACCAATCATCCCCGCTCTTTATTATTTGCACAGTGGCATCTTGGTTAGTATTCTTGGTCTGGCCATTTTTGGTTTCAGTTCTGATTGTACTAAGATCTATGGTAGCCGCGTCACTGGCCCAGTTTGATATATTCATGGAAATAACCTTGGTCGTCATGCCAAAGTAAGTGGATTGATCTTGTTTTGAATCCATTATCTTACTAATCTCAGAATAGAGAGCAACAGTTGATAAATCCTTAATTTCTAAAATATTTTGATAATTATTCTGAGTAGAAAAACTACCATAACGCTCGGTAAATGCTTTAGATATTTGTTTGGCAGCATTCTTTTGTAAATCCTCAGTGGTCGGTTGAGCAATTGTTATGGTGCCATTGGATATGATAGGGCTAATATCAGTTATGGTTGGTGCTATTAGACGATTAACCTGATCTATACCATTAACCTCCACTGTTGTAGTTGGCACAGCATCTTCTTGCGCCTGTTTCCTTTTGCTGATTAATAACAAAACACTAATAGCTAAGATAATGGCAACAATCACGCTTAGTATTATAAATAGTCTGGTTCTCAATGGCATATGATTTCTTTAAATATTGATAATATGTATTAACCCATTTTCTCTTCAAATTCTTTTTTTGCTCTTTCAATTTCTAGCAATTGTTCTGGATTGGTAGTCACAATCTGATCTTCTGTTGGTGAAGCAATAACTTCAATGGCAACATGCTTAGATCCAGCAAAAAATATTCCTTGGCCTACTCCTGATTCTAATAAGAGATACTTCTCACTATCTGTTAACATAAATGTTTTTTGAATTGTATCAATGGCTGCTTTTGATTGTCGTAACAGTAATTGTAAAGCGGAGTTTGTCATAATAGAATGGCCATATTGAGAACGCAAGAAATCATTAACATCTTGCGTAATTGTAGTAACTCCTAAATAATATTTACGACAACGTTTTACTAGTGCATATATAAAGCGAGCACTATCTTCATGTTGCAATAACCACCAAGCTTCATCAATCACGAGTATTCTTTTTTTAGATTCAGAACGAACTACATTCCAAATGTAATTGATAATGGCGTAGATTGACATAGGACGCAATTCATCTTCTAAGTCACGAACACTAAATATGATCAATTGATTATTCATTTCTACATTAGTTGGTGAATTGAACAATCCACTAAAAGTACCATCAGTAAATTTACGCAATTTTAATACCAATTCTTCTGAACCAGTCATACCTTCTAATATTTCTTGTAAATCCTGCATTATTGGTGGACTAATAGTAGTAAGGTCGGCATCAGGAGTAATATCTTTCTTAGCATAAGTTTCGATAAGAGCTCTATCCATAACTGAATCCTGCTCTGTGGTTAAGCCACCAAGCATAATGCGTAATAATCCTTTAGCGGTAATAACTGCTCCTCTAATAATATCATCTGTTGAATAATCACCGCCAGTAGGACGTGGTAAATCGAATGGATTAATTTTGCTTTCCGATGAAAGGGAGATATTAATATATGTCCCTCCTACTGCTTCAGCTAAATGCTCATATTCACGTTCCGGGTCAATAACAATGACATCAGTTCCCATCATCATGGAACGTAATATTTCAAGTTTAACCGCATAACTCTTACCAGCACCAGAAGTGGCAAACACAGACATGTTGGCATTTTGCAATGAAAATCTATCAAATAATACCAGGCTATTATTGTGCAAATTCCTGCCATACAAAATACCATTGTCAGAAGTTAATTCTGATGAAATAAAAGGGAAAGAAGCTGCAATTGGAGAAGAATTCATGTTAAAAGCAATCATTAATTCATCATTCCCAATAGGAAGAGTAGAATTAAATCCTTGTTCGGCTTGATATAGCACTTTCCTACTATTGATTAACTTAGAACCAAAAATGTTTTCAATATCCTCAGAGGTTTGATCCAACTCTTCTTTGCTATTCGCATAAATAGTTACATAAAAAGCAAACTGAAAAAAGTGTTCCGTTCCTTGAGTTAAATCATCACGCAGTTGTTCAATATCCTGTAAGGCTGTTTGCCTAATTGGATCACGAGGAGCACCCTTTTCAGCATCAGCATTTAATTGTGCCTCTAATGCCCCTACTTTGTTTTTTAATTGTTTTAAAATGATAGTTGCTTTAACTGGGTAAAAAAACATAGATATATCCATGGCAATAGATAAATTAATAATGGGAGAAGACCACCCAATTGAAATGTATCTTGGATATGAAACTAAAAACATGGTGCGACAAAAAATATCGCCCAGTTTTAAAAATGATGGTTGAATATCAAAAGCCGAAGGTGCTACTATATCACGAATAGAGACTGTACCCTCTCGGTATATTTTTTCTTCTTCCAAAGTAATCAATTCTTCTGTTGATTTCTTCTGTAACTCTTCCTTTTTGCCCGGTTTTACATCTTTGATTACTTCTCTAACTATTTTTGGTTTAAAAGCCATAATGTTATAATTATTGTTGCTCAACTTGAATCTTCTCTAATGGAGGTAAATATTCAGATAAAGCAATATCAGGATTATAAGTAGAATAAAATAGTTCAAGCAATGATTGCGTATCCAATCCCACAACTTCTAAATTCATCTGACCCAAACCAGTAATAACTTGTCGTACTCTCATATCTAATTCCCTTTTCCTCTTTTTAAAACGTTCTTCTTTTATTCTAACTATCTTAGCTGGATTCATCACATCTCCCACTCGAGAAAAAAACGAACGTTTTTTATTTGAAAGCGGATCATAGGGAACAACAACATAAAACTGCTTTGACATAATTTTACCCACATCCACTAATTCACCAACGAAAGCACGGTAATCTGCTATCTGAGTACGCAATAATTCGTTTGGTTGTTCTCTTTCTTTCTTAATTAATTTTTCAAGATACGGTTTAATATATAGTTTGCGAGACTGGACAAGTATTTGTAAAGGAAAATCAATACCATTTAAAAATGAAACATAGGCAGAAATAATGGCAGTTTGTTCATCTTCATTTTTTAAAGCAAAATTTATACTAGACACCATTAAAACAGCCCTTAGTGTACCATCTTTCATAATCACAGTACCTTCTTTAATTTCAGCAAAAGGAATATACCTTTGAGTAGAAGGCTTAGCGTTCTTTTTTCTTTCTGCTTTTTTATTTTTCATATATTATATGTGTTTAATCGGCTTTGTAATAACCGCCAGTATTTACCACTAAAGATAAATCTCTAATACGGTTATATGATAATCTTTTATGACCTCCGGTGTCTTCTAATAATTCCTTTTTTTCACCTTTACGTAATATGTTTAATTGTGACTTCGTATAATCCTTACGCCAGACTCGACGAGACGGACTTTTGAAATTCTGAACTATATTTAAAATGAAGAAATGAAAAGTCTGTCCATTTATTTTTACAAAAGCTAGTACTAAAGAAAAAGTACCGAGAAGTGCTAATAAAAAAATGAATAACATGGTATCGGCTAATTTAAATATAATAAAAAGTATTAATGCGGTTGAAAGTAAAATAATAAACTGGCGAGTCGTTACTGGCCCGAATATTTTATCCTCAATATCTAGAAATTGTGGTACTAAAAATTGATCCATATTATAGTTGTTCTTCCATTTTAACTAAAGATATTATTTCTTCTAAATTTATACTGTCTGAATTTGATGAGACAACACTACTAATACCTTGGCGATTTGCTAAAGAGGCATCAATTGCTTTCATATACTCCATGTATAATGGACTTTGTTTTAAAGCTTCTAAACCACTAAGATACAATAAGAAAGATTCGTCTCTTAAATTAAATAATTTTTGTTTTAAGCGTGCAGCCGCTTCTGTTGGATTAGCAGATAAACGACGAAAATCAACTAAAGAAAAATGTCCGATCTCCTCTACTGGTCCATATTCGACACTAGCTGACTCTACAACTCCTTTACTGGACATCGGAGCTGATTTACTAACAGCTGGTGGAACAACATCGTGAATTACTGTTTTAACTGAAGCTTGAGTATTTAATTTGAAAACCGGATCTGAATCAGATTTAATTATTTTATCAACTACTGCTTCTTTATTGTCCTGAGGTGCTATAGCTTCATTGATAGCGGTATTACCAGTCTTCATAGTCTGATTAGATTGGACAATGGCTTTCTTGTTTTTTCGTTCTTGAATTAATCTATTTAATTCATCTTCTTTTTCATCAGCCACTCTCTTTTTATTAGATCCTTTCCCAACTTTATCACTATGCACAAAGCTATTAAAAGGGGTTCCTTTGGCTAGCAAAGATGGTTCCTTATATACAGTAGGAATATCATCAATATCATTAACTGGAACAAACTTACCGTGCTCAATAGCAAGAAGTTCCATTAGTTCATCGGCTTGAGATGGTTTTAATTCTAAACCACCCTCAATAATAGGTCGCTCCAATACCTCTCTAGTTTGCGACTCATTGCGTATATCTTTTAGATTTAACTGAATAATAGTTCGTAATCTATTTTGATTATCAGATGATATTGAGAATGATAATTTTTTTAAAATATCAGAAATCTGATCGGTACGAGAAGAACTAATTTTAGGAGCATCAACAGAAACAGAATCAACTTTTTCTTCTAATAAAGAACGTCCGAAATTTTTATCCTTCTTTACTTGCACAGGCTTGCTTACAGGAACACCAACTTGATTCTCCTTAAAAGCCCCTTTTAAATTATCAATAAAACCAGGATCTTTAACAACCGGAGCAGAAAATTCTTTTATCTTTACATCAACATCACTAGTTTTTTTAACACCAGCGATCTTCTGATTAGCAACATCAAGTTTATTTTTTAAATTATCAAATTGATTTTTAACTTCTTCTTGATCCTCTGATGAAGAATCTGGAATAGGTGCAACCGGAGCTGACAAAGGAGCAGTAGATATTTTGTTATCAACAGAACTACTAGCCACTTTTTTTTCTTTCATTTTAATAAATTCGCTCATGGGAACCTTAACAGAACTGCCATCAGCTTTTTTTACCAATATGGTTGGTTGATTGTTTGGACTATCCGCCATATTATCTTATTATTTTATTTAATTTGTGTGCCATCGAAATTTACCACTACTTTCGTCATAGTAGTACAATTCAGCTATAGCAGGATCATTATGTTTTTTTGACAACTCATCAAGACGAGTTAAAATAGCGCTCAAATCGGTAGCATGTCCATCAGTATCAAAAGTGAACTCAGCTTCTATTTCATTAATTATTTTATCATAATCTATCCCGCTTTCATTCATATCAGCATCCTCTACTTTATCTTCAATAATCATACCAGCTTCATCTAAAGTCTTTTTTAAATCATTTTTATAATTTTCAGCAATTAATTTAGATAGAAAATCTACATCAACTCTGGGTGTATGAACATCCATCATAATCCTAAAATATTCTATTACTAATTTGTTTATATCTGCTTTGGAAGAAAATATTTTTATTAAATCAACAAAATCATATGTGATCTGATTGTGCGTATCTTCTGGAAATTTATATCCTTTGCCTTCGATAAATAATGATTTCTGTACTTTGGAATAAAAATCAGCTATTGTTAAGGTATTTTTTTCAACACCAACCAAAATATTTTCCACTGTTTTTCGTACTTCACTTATTTCCATAGTAGTATCAACATTGCCAGTCAAATTATAGTCAATGCTATTTAATTTTTCTTTTACCTTGTTGTGAAAACTAGATCGCACCTGTTCAGAATTAAACCGATCCATATACATTATTATGATCTTATCTAAAGATTGAGGTACTACTTGCGGTATAGTGCTTAATTGGTATGGTAAGACAAATTCCATTTGTTCCATTGTCCACATACCCTTACTAGACCATGTTAAAATTACAAACCATTCCCAAAATGTATCATAATATTCATTAATTTTTTCTAATGTTTTTCCTTCATCTAAAAAGAAAAATCGATGCCAAGCTCCCCACAATTCTCTTATATCGCTGCCCATTGTGGGATCTACATGCATATACAAAGAATTACGATATTCGACTATCTCTTGCTCATCTAATTTTTTGATTTGTTTTAATTTATCTATTTCTATCATATCGATTAAATTAAATTAGAAATATGGTCTTGATTTTTAACTTTAACTGATTTTAAATCACTAAAAGTAGCAGATGATATTGGTACACCATTCACTTCTTTTACACCTGCTTGTGCATAAAATGCTCTCCAGGTTTGTAATATTTTTTCTTTTTCATTTTGACTACCAGATAATTTTGCGTGTTTAAGCTTATCAACAAATGATTTCCTTAATTTTTTTACTACACCAGTCATATTACCAGCTTTAATAGATTTTGCTGATGAATCATAGCTTGACTGACTAAAATTACCACCTGTCATAAACTGAATTTTAGACTTACTCATCTTATATACATCATTCGCATTAAGACTTGCAATTGACATAATGGCAGCTTCAGATTCTGGATTCTGTACTCCTATAGGAACTTCTACTATATCACCAGCTGTAGTCTTACGCATCATAGTAGCTACATAATCACGACCACTATCAGATGTACTGATGCCAAAATTTGGTAAAATATTTCCTTGTATATATCCTTTTCTCTCAGCATTTCCATCCCCAGTTGTTCCAGTACCAATTACTAAACCTGCTCCATCTCCAGATCCTAAACCTTTCTGCATCAAATTAGATAATCCTACTTTCTTATTACCACGACTATCTCTTCCAACACTTACCTGGTAACCGGCTTGCGCACTCCCAGCTTTCGCAGCTTTTTCTTGACCAGCCATTAATGTTCTAAACACAATGTCACCTTTTTCTTTCATACTTGCTCTTACTTGTTCTTGTGTACCAGCATTAATATCATCATGTTTTTGACCAGAAACCAAACCCATAATGATTCTATCTCTTTCTTTTGGGCTATTCATATCAACTCCTAAATATGATTTATCTAAACCAGCCAACACACTTCCTAGTAATCCATCCATACCTTGACCCGAAGCACTACTAATGGCTCTAACTTGACGTACTCTCCTGTTTTTCATCGACTGATTTTGCTGAGCATTCCTACTAGCTTCAGGCACTGCCTCTATTTCTTGGATTATTTTATGATTTTCTCCTATTTCTCCTAATAATTCAGAATCTGTCATATTATTATATTCTTCCATGCCTTCGTTAATTTTTGACATATGTCTGCCTAAAACTTTATCAGGCAACTTGCCTTCGGCCATACGCAATTCATCAGCAACATATGCCTGAACTTCTTCTCCCCAGTTAACTAATTTTTTACTAACTTTATTTGCTGATTCAGTTCCTTTGAAGGCAGAATAATGACGTAAGCCAGTAGCTACTCCATTGTTCCATTTATCAGAACCTTTACCGCCTTCGTTGTATGCTTTAAAAGCCTTTCCTTTCATTTCATCTGTCATATATTTTTGTATGGCCAATTCTTTCATTCTTTTCATTCGATCTTTCGGACTTGCTATAGCACTTAATTCAGCACTATTTTCCGATGTAATATTACCTCTTAGGGTAGAATATTTACCATCAGTATCAGCTGTAGGATCTACCATTTGAGTTGCCAAATTCCCAACGGCTGCTTTTGTCCTTCTATCATATTCTTTGTATTCACTTTGTAATTGGGCTAAACCAATTGAGGATGTTAACTCTTTGACAAACTCATCACTTTCAGTTTTAGCAAGAGTTGATCGATCTCCTGCTATTTTACTCTCTACTAAAGACAATCCTTTAGCTGCCTCATCCTGCATCTTATATAAATCGGCAGGTGGAACATCTTCTGGCTTACGACCAGCTAATGACTGATTCATTCTTACTGTAAAAGTTGCTCGCTCCTTCTTTGCCTGATCATGTTCTACTTTTGATTCTCTTTCGGATTTTTCTGATGCCCTCTTTTGTTCAGCTACAGCAGCTCCCACTGCCATTTTAGCAGCTTTATCCTTATTTACATCATATAATCCAGTATTACTTTCAGCGCCAATTTTCTTTTCTCTATCAGCAAAATATGCGTCTTGTCTTGATTTGGCTGCTCGCATTTTAATAGCGCCAGCACTATCTTTACCAAGTGGCAATCTAGTTAATCCACTTTTTCTGGCTGCTAAATCCCATCTTTCTTTGGCAGCTCCCTTAACCTTATTAACAGCTCCATCTTTAAGTTTCTTACCGGCCCACGCAGCAGGTCCAACTCCAGAAGCAAACTTAGCCACACCAGCCCCAAAATTCCTTGCCCCAGCTAATGCTCCAGCTCCTTTTGCTCCTAATGCTTGAGCTTTTTCTGCTCCAATCCAAAGCATTGCAATGGCTATAAAAAAATTAGCCATACTCTCCCACCCCATAGCCTTTGTAATACCAACATTAGATCCTATCTTACTAGTTTCTGAAGCATCTAGTTTAGCTGGTGAATCTGATTTATCAGCTACATGTTGATGCACATCACCTGCTCCTACTACGGCAAAAGATAACCACAAAAAGAAAGCTAACATAGGACCAATAATCACATGATTACTGAATTCCTTCCACCATTCATCAAAGTATTTAGATTTTGTTTGAGGAAGAGCAGTTAAAGCAAAAGCGAGTGGGGAAAGAACAATCAACACCCACAGAACAATCATACGAGCAAGGAGGATAAACAAGTAGACTAATAAAATGGCGATAACTAAACTAGAAAAAACCAAACCCGCAACAGCAGCCATAAAAACATTCCCATCATCAGCTATTTGCTTTGCCTGAGAACCTGTATAATCAGAAGACAACTTCAAAATACCATCTAATTTAAAAGCATTAATTAAATTTCCTCCAGCAGTTGCAGCTACTCCATTAATAAAAGTAATCATCACAATCTGAGAAGCATCAATAATTAATCCACAAATAGTTTTACTAAAATTAACTAGCAAGGCAGCTAAGAATAATTTACCAAGCATTTTTTTCCATTCATAATTTTCAAGACCTAAAATGGTTCCGAAAGCAATCACTAATAAAGCAACTACGAAAAACATATTAGATATATCACGAACAATCACCCAACCAATATTTACAGCACTAGATTCAATAAATCCGTTATACCCTCCAATTTCAATAATGAAGCTAAGAACAAAAACTGATAATTTTAAAAATAAAGTAGCAACCCACAAAAACATCCTAGCAAATATATTGAGAAAACCATTGGCAATATCCTCGGACATACTAGTAGCTGATACGAAACTAAATCCGAAAATAATGACAAGTAAAATAACAGCAGAAGCACCAAAACGAGCCCATTTTGATTTGGGTAACATTGTTTTTATTCTTTGCATCAATAGAAAAGTTTTTGCGTAAATGTAATACATTGCAAAATTTTTATTTATTATCCAAACACAACCATATACCTTTAAATTTACCGTTATTATACCATAAAATATAAACACCAACAATAAAAATGGGGATAAAAAAAACAAAACAGCTTTATCCACAGGTAAAACTATTGATAAATCAATAATGATGTTATGCTGGGAACATAGGGATCAAGAAAAAGAATCCACAAAAAAAAGGAGGTGCATATTACATACCAGTGTAGTGTATGTAATAACTGGAGTGAGTACACCCTTCTGGATGACGAAGTCATCGATGAAGGAGGCACAACCATGCCACATGTCCACATCAAAACCAAATTTCACAGATGCGGGCACGTAGGCGACTTCCGCTGGACAAAAAAAGAGTGGAAGGGGTTCTGCAAGCGTATGGGGTGGACTTACAAAGAACAAGGAGCTAAGACTAGAAGGAGGATAGCCCAAGCAGGGTGAATTAGTTAGACTAGCCTTTTATACCTAAGACAACCAAACCAGGACCCAATCTCGCGAGAGAAAGGGTCCTGGTTTACCTCTTCACTAGAAATCCAATAAAATTCCCTGTATTAAGCTATAAAAATCATTTTTCACAATATTTATTATTCAAGGAATATGTATAGAATAACTTTATCCACAGGAACAACTGTTGACAAAAGAAAAACAATGCTATACTAGAAGTATATATCCAGAGACAAAAGCTCACCATTGACAAAAAAACAAAGATGTGATACCATCATCTATTAAAACAAAAAAAATAAATTTTTAAATTTAGCGCCATATAGACATTAAATTTAGGAATCTATTCGATGTACTTTCAAAAATCCCGATCTTTTGTCCAAAACAAGACAAGGTAAGGGTACAACAATTCACCAGGCAAAACGAGTCAAAGAGATAAAAAAACGGGTTTACTGACTATGTAGTTAAAAAATTAATTACATGTTCAGTAAACCCGAACAGTGCTAAACCAAATTTTTCCACGGAGGTGGACCATGGACCGCAAGGTCATCAATTCCATGACGTGGGTGGTCGCCCTCGTGGCGATCATCCTGAGCGTCGGCGTCGCTGCTTGCAGTGACGACGACACCAACAACGACTCCGGCCCCCAGCCGGAGGACGGCACCGTCAACCATGACGGTGTACAACCCGAAGACTCCCTCGTCGTCCCGGACACGAAGGTGTCGAACTGCCCGGTTAAGGACACTCAGTTCCTCTGTCAAAAGTCGGACAAGTCCGACAAGACGGGCGGGGAAATATGGAAGCACACCGGTTCTGAGGGTGTGATAGACAAAAAACCCGCCTGCAAATTTCGACGGGTGTCGGACCTGTCAAATGGATGGTTCATCTACAACTCGACCAAGCAGACGGCCATCGACACAAATGACAAAACATTCACCTGCACCCTGGCCAAGTAGAGTCAACTTCGGCCATCACCTCTTGCTTGATCTCACACACGCCAACCGACTCGTGGCGCCTGGTGAGATCTCTTGAATAAATATGTAATATATTTATTGATAGAATAAAAAATCCTACCAATTGGCAGGATTTTTTGTTTATCGGTTTTTTGCTACTAGTACAATGAATTTTCTTTATTTAGGTGGTAAAATTACTCTAATGGTACTGGTAGATGTCCAAGGACCAATTTTATCTTCACGGCCTTCATCAAGATCATAAATATTAATATTATCTAACTGACCGGCATCATAACAACCATCTCCACCTGGACTGGTTGATCTTTTGTATTTTCCTTTACACCCAAACTCACTACTGTTATACCAACCCCAATTATCTTTGATTTGTACTCTTGGATAAAAGATACAACAACCATTTGGATACTTACTTTGTATACTGTCTTTTTCTGTACATAACTTGGTAAAGTTATTACTATTAATATTACAAGTATAAGTATTAACAAATTTCATATAATTACTATTACAGGCATTTGAAGTTCTACTAAAAGTCGGAGCACTAGATTCGGTTGGGCTACAAATTGTCATTTCTTCACAATCTTTATTGCTTTCACAAGACTGTTTTGTATCATAATCTGTAGTGCTATACACATATTTTTTTGTCTTACTATCATAGATCATATCATCCGAAGGTACAAAACAAGTTTTTTTAGTAGTATCACACTTGCCATCAATAATTCCTCTATAATTTCCAAACATACCTAATTTTACTTTCTCTGGATAACCATCATCCCAATCAACTTTTATCCTTGTGATTGGCATCTGATCTTTGTCAGCTAACATATAGAATTGAAGAGTGGCCACTCCTGGACTCTTTTTAAGAAGAACATCGCCACCTGATTGACCATTAATTGTAATGGTATCATCTTTTCCTTCTAAACATTTTTCTTTGCTCCCTGATACACAAAAATCGGTTAATACAGATCTTACCCTTGGTGCTTTAGATAAATTTGAACTTGATTCTGTTCTGTTAAATGATATAGCTGTATCTTTCTTGAAAGCATTAGTAAGTTGACTACTATTAAACAATGAAAAGACTTTATTGCTTTTTGCAAACAATGAAGTTGATAAAATATATCCTTTGGAATAAAGAGTAGGTAAATACAGTGCATTATTGATATCATAATCAATTTTACCTGATTGATTATTATATGAACCCCCACACTTTCTGCTGTCAGCACATCCATAAAGCATACCACCATTTACATCTGTTTGGCGTGGTCCATACAACAAACCAACATCATACTTTTTTCCATCAATTTCGCTTGAACTTAAATATCCTAATGAACCAAATGGCTTATATGTCAAACTATATTTAGCATTATTTCCCGTAACTTGATAATTGCTATATTCCCAAATATTATTAGTGTAGGCTACATTTAAACCACCATCTGCTACATCGACTATCTTGGTACAATACTCACGCAAAACAGCATAAACTCTTAAATCCATTTTAAATTTCTCAATAGAACCGGCCTGTTCTCCAGATGTACAACCCATCCAGCTTGATTCAATTAAAAATCCATCTGTATCAAATTTTAAATAATACTCAAAAGCATTCTGATCGTTATCATTGCCATTATCACATAATCCCTTTGCATCTCCTCCGGTACTATCACCAATATTTGCGAAGAAGCCCCTATCTTCATCCACATATTTAACACGACCACCGCCATCATCACCGTCTTCAAACATTCCTCTTAGAATAGTATTTCCGCTACTATCTTTATATTTACTAGTTATACCACTTGCAAAGTCCTGATTATACCATCCTTTATAATCTACAATTGATTCTTTTTTCTCTTTTTTATCTACTGAAACGGTGCTTGGAAGCCATGGAACGGCAATCAAAGGCTCAAATGTCTCAATCGAATCAGGATTAAACTTTAAATCATTCTTGTCTGTTAAACATTTACTTGCTATTGAACCTTTCTTTGCTTTATTCTTTAATACATCCGCCTCATAAACCCCACACTTTCCATAAGCATCGCCATACATAGTTACTACATCTTTATTTACATCCCCTTTGCTACCATTTCTTATTAAATAATAGCCATCTTTAATTACATAACCATCATCACGATATGGGAAAAAAGGTGGTTGATAAGTAGACTGCGTATCTATACCACTAATCGAAAGTACTATATAATCTACATCATTAATATGTAATTGCTTATTGTATGTCTTTTTTACACCACCATATATATATGAACCTGGACATACTGCTACACAAACTTCCTGCACATCCAACAACTTGGTATAGGCTCCGGTTTTGTATGTGTAACCCTTATCCACATAAGTATCATCTAAATTATTATTACCTCTTCCTTCGGCACAATAATATTCTCCACCCGTACTTGGTGGTATATACCCTGCTTTAGGATTACTACTCATATCAAATGATCCGGAAATATTATCTATTGGGAACCAACTTAAACACTGAAAACTATTCTCCTCTCCATAGAGAGATCTAGATTTATCTTCTTCTAAACAATAACCTTTCCAACCAACATATGATTCCTCTTTTTTTCTCCTCATACAGGTACCAGTTCTATCTGATGTAGAATAATCACGACAATCATCATCATTATCACATACCCATCCTTCAAAATTACTAGTATTATAGCAAAGTCCTTTTGGTGAATCAGTTACTTTGGTTGATTTATCTGTATATTTTCCATATACTGTATGACCTAGATCATTCGTGGTTTTTGTATTATTATCAATTGCCTTTTTAAATCCGTCTTGATTATTAATTAAATTAGTACTCTTAAATGGATCATATTTCCAAAATTTAGTGATCACACCATCACCGTATTCTTGTTTAGTAAACTGACATTCACAATCTAATACTCCGTCTGCTGTAAGGTCTGACCCGTCTGGTGTAACATACTTTTCATTACAAAAATTTGCATTTTGAAAAATACTTGATTGAGCGGCTGCTTTTGTATATGGGAATGGAGAATTTTTATCAGGATATGAACGACAATCTTTAGGAGGAGAATCTTTTGTTATAGATTTAGTGGTAACTCCTCCTTTTGGACTGATCACACAGATTCCCGGTTTTATACATTTACCTTCATTAGTTCCATCAGTACAATACCCTGTTATTCCATTTTTAATAGTACTGGTTACGCAATCATTGCCTGTTATTATATATTTAACCAATCTGTAATCCGGTGTAGATGATGTCCCAAGATCAACCTGTCTTAATTCTTCCACTGGGAACATATCTAAAATGGAATAACCAATATAGTCCATACTGTTCCAGTCTATTTTTCTTCTTTTATAATAATCTTCAGTCAATATTTTATTTGACAAAGCGTGACTATCTAATGGATTTGTACAATTTTGACCATCACTATCGGCACTAATTGCTGAAGCAGAGTTACAACGGCCAATGATATCACAACGTTGATTCCATTTTGAGTTGGCAGCATCCCAAACATTTTCACTTGACTTACAATATAGCCACTCTCCGCATTCTCTATCTCTGATTACTTTCATTACCACATTTGAATCATTACCAATTACTGTGGAACTAGATATTGGCTGTACTGCTTGATAATCTTTTGCTTTTGAAGCAGCATAGGTAAGTTCTGAACTATATGTCTTGCCTGGAATATCTGTCTGGTCAAAGAGAACACAACCTGCCTTATTTGATACACCCCCAGTACAATCCTGTTTAGCTGTTTTAATTTTTGTGTTATTTATTAAATAATACCCTTTATTATTATCATTCGGATCTCGATATTCAGTACAACCACTCTGTGATGCTGGACATTCTCCCACAAAACCTTGGTATTGTGTTTTATTGCCAAATGGCCACAAACCATATTCATTTTGATTTTGAATATAGTTTGGATAACAAGGAAGTGTATCTTTATTGATACAAGTTGTATATCCTTTTTTATCAGCAGAACAATCCGTGTCTGAGCTACAGTAGGTTACGGGTTTGGGTCCAGCTGTTTTTATTCCAGTAATAGTACTGGTACCACAAACACCAACATCTTTCCAAAACCACCCTCGATAATTAGCGCCATTGAGAGTAATTGATTTTTGGTATTTACAAATCTTTTGTCCAGTAATTGCTGGATCCTTGAAATATAGGTTACCTTCACTAGAAGAATATGTGCCACAACCCATTCCTTCTTCTTGACAAAGATTCTTTGAATATTGAGCCGGATCATTAAGTAATAACACTGATTCATATTTTGGTCCATTAATAGTCATGGTTTGTTTTCCCACATAACTACAACCTTTTTCTGAACTATTACAACTACTCTTCTTATTTACTACCAAATATAGAGGTGAACTGCTTGGAGTATCTGCTGGTATGTATACAGTTGATGTTGTTATTTTGATATTACTTGCTTTTTGTATTATATTTTTTGGACTATACCCAGGTATATTAGCAACATAGCAACCCTTATCTCCGGATTTAACCTGACAAGAATATTCTACTCCATCAATGGTGGCAACCGCTTTTTTACCACTTAAACCATTTAGCCACACATTGTATAGTTCTGCAGTTTTATTATCCGTGTTATATGTATCAAGAAGAGGGACGCAACCGATAGCTTCTTCCCGACAAAGATAACTGAAACCAGTTAAATAATATGTATTATTATTTACGGCACTGGTGCCAGCTGTATATTGAGTACAACCCAGTGCTTGTCCTGGCAAATTATCATTTTGATTAGCATCACAAACATCTGGTATACTAATCTTCTTTTTCACTAAATATATTTGATTATTAATCTTGGTAACTTGTAAATTATCAATATACATGGCTCCATTAGAATTGGCTATACCAAATCCTATTTTATCCGTAGTAGTCGTATATGTTTTTGGAATATCAATCGGACCAAGTTTATAATACTGCCAAGCATCGGAAACAGCGATTGTTCCAATATCAACTTTGCTATCTACAAAACTTACTTCTACTTTTCTTGTAGCATCAGATTTCATCCAAAAGGAAATACTATAACTATTGCCAGGGGTAACTGGAATAAGTTTTTGTATTGCTAACAACGGTATACTTTGTGTAATGGAAAGACCTAGAGAATGTTCACCCGATCTGGTAGATTCATTTGATAGACCAAGTTTGCAACCACCAAGACTTTGTTTAGTTTGATCAGCACAATCCCAATTTTCCATGTCAATTTTTAAGCTATCATTTTCAAAATCATCTGTAGTATAGTTTGATCCAGAATTGAGGACCACTTTTTCAATATTATTGGCAGAGTTTCCTTTATATGGACGGCAACTATCACTGGCAGCGGTACAGGTTAAGGAATTACCAGCATTGTTGGTAGTTGTCCCAGGCAAACCGTTATAGTAACAAAGGCCATCTTTGTAAATTCCATCATTAAAACACATACTACAAGAACCACCGGTCCATCTTCCTTGAAGAGCGGTACAGTCATTCTGATTAGTGACAGTATTATCTATAAACGTTTCTGTCTTATTAAGACGATAAGGAACACAGGATTGATCTACTACAATAGTATCATCTAATTTTACATAAAAAACCTTACCATCACTATCAGTAAACTGCCGACAATCTTTACTAAGAGCTGGAGTCTTGGCTTTATACAAAGCTTCTGAACAAGACGCATCGTGCACTTTCTTCTCTCCAGTAGTACGATAATACTTTGGTCCTTTATCAGGATCAGTTGGATCAATCTCTAAAACATATACTTTTAATTGAAACCCAGAAAATGTTCCTCCTTCATAAGTATAGAAAGTTTTCTGTAAGGCTGGATTAGGTTTAATACAAGGACGTAGATAAGTATAATATTCTACTTTTTCAATACCCTCAGTAGTGGTAGAAAGGTTGGTAAAACCAGAACAACCGCTTTCTTGTGATGTACACGCCGCATTAGTACTTGGAATAATATATGCTAAACTTTGTCCAGTTGAATAACTAGCTGGCATTTCTCGATAAGCATCATATCCGACACAACTAGAATGACATTGATCATTCCACTGATACACACTTTTCCCATTTTGTGTTATATATGCTCCTGGTTTAAATTTGCCAGGAATAATATCATTGGTATTGGCTTGAGTATACAAACTACAATTCTCTTCTTCTGGTATACATACTTGAGCGTAATTATCACAATCAGCGTGTCCTTTAATTTTACCAAGATCAGATGTGCTTTTTGGCCACTGAATACCAATCTTATTAGGATCAGAATCATAACAACCAAGGTAATCTGGCGCTTTTTTTAAATAAAAAGGAGAAGTGCCATAAATTGAATTGGCTGGTAGATATTCATTACAGCCAGCTGAATTACATTTGCTATTAGCATTTTTATTAAAAAATACTACCGGAGAAACTATATCGTTCTCCAAATTTTTTAAATCATTTTTTTCAAAACCAACCCAGTTTTGTGATGAAGAAGCAGTTGGTGTTGATGATACAGAATAAAGATTACAACCCACATTATTAGCATCACAATTTTGAGTGTCCAGTGTACTATATAGGTAACTCACTATTTTCCCACTAGCATTCTTATATGAAATACAGGTACTATTTTGAGCATCACATTTATCACCATCAATACGCCAAACATTTTTAGAACGAGTACAGTAGCCGTAAGAAATACAGGTTCCTTTGGTATCGTAAGCTACACAAGTAGATAAATCTACACATTCTTGCTGACGATCAGATGCGGCTGAATCAACTAAATTATTAGTATACCCCAAGGCATTACAACGAGTTTCTGGAATAATCAAAACCCAATCTGGATCAATTAAATGGCAAAATGGCTTGTTTTTTGGATCAGGAATTACTGTAATACCATCAGCAGCATAATTACAATCGTTAAACCCATCCACCACTTGTTTTAAAGTCCATGGCTTATCAGGATTGCTGTTTTGAGCAGCAATTTCAAAACCCAATGATAAAATATTTGTTTGTCTTAATTTCTTAATATTAGCATGACAATATGCTTTAACTGAACACATCTTACTGGCATTTAATGATGGATCACTAGGAGGAATTAGTTTCCAACTACCATGTAAATAATTTTTGGCTAATGCTTCTTTAATGGTTACTGGCTTTGCCAATCTGGCTTGTTGTACGGCATTAGAAAAAGCACTATCTATGACACAATTGTATATCCCAGGAGTCTCAGGACAACTAGCCATTTGAGATAAAATATCGTATTGATCAACTGGTTTAATATCTGGAATCAAAATACTACTAAATATCTGTTCGGCTCGTCTTCGTCCACCGGAACTAGCATCGGTATAGTTATATGCTCCAGCAGATTCCGCACCTTCATCGGTTGGAAACATCCCTAAAGCAATAATATTTTTTAACCCATCACTAACCAAAGTATTAAAAAATACTGATAAAGTTGATGGAATAACTTGCCAAGCACCAGCTCCAAGAACCGCCCCAAAATTAACTGAGGCATCTTTATTTTTTTCCGAAGGGGAAGAGTCCTTTATTTGTTTGGCAATAACTTGTGATGGTGTTTTTATCTTACCAGAAATAATATCTTTTACTGCTTTGGCTCCCTGACCTTCTGCTCTTTCTAACTTAGCGGCCTCAACTGCTTCAGCTTGTATTCTATCAATACCAGCTTTAGCACTCATGGTAATACCTAAATCACTTTGTTCTACCGAAAGGGCACTGACAAAAACTTTAGCCGGATCAAATTTATCTTTCAAACCTGCATATTTTGACTTCCAAGCTTCCTTATCACCCCAATTATTTATCATATTAGTAACGGTACAGTCCGGTTTAGTTGGTGGTCCATATTGTGAACGGAGACCTACTTTTAAAGAAAGATCCAAATTAACATCTGGTATTTCACATAAATTAAGACCTGTCGCATCAGAAAAAGCTTCAATTGCCTTTCCACCTGCCTCATTTAATGTGTCCGTTAAATATTCTCCAGCGTCTTCCGTGAAAATGAGAGGTTTCTGACCTTGTCCTCCGGAAGCTAAATACACAGCGGAATCATAGGCTATTTTTTGTGTAAAATATTCTAAAAAGTTTACTACTGCATTAATAACTGCTATCTTTAATCCTTCATATACTTTGTCTAATATTTTTTTTAATTCTTGCGGAATAGAACCCGTTTGAAACGAAGGCCCTCCTACAGCATGAGCTGGCTGAGGTTTTAATAATATGGTAGCTGAACTAACAAAGATAAAAATGCCAAGCATTATGAGAATAACGGATTTCTTTTTTATAGATAGCATATATTATTAATTTGTTGGTAATAAACTTGGTAAAGTGGTGGATGACGGTATGGCTTCTTTAACAATCGATAACAATTGCTCATCTGTTAACTGATCTAAAATGTTTTTATCCAACCCAGAATTTATTAAAGCTGGTCTTAATAATTTCGGATCATTGAGTAGAGTATTAAGATCGACTGGAGCAGGGCCAGCTGGTGGTAAAACATTAACTAAACTACTAGTGGATCGACCAGCAACTGCTGATCCGGTTAAAAACACACCATCACAAGATTGTCCAGTAGCACAGGTGGGAGAAGACCCTTTAGCGATTTCCACATTATCTTTTACACCATCTGAATCAGTATCGTCTAAATATGGTGATGTCTTATACACATACACTTCCTCAAAATCAGATAACCCATCAAAATCTGTATCCCGGTATTGAAGTGAATTAATATTATTAGCCAAATCTTTAATACCAGGAGGAATATTTTTTGTTAAAGCAAAGGGTTGATACATGGTATTTCTAATCTTCAAAACCCCTAACCCTAAAGAAAAACAAGCAAAAATTAACAGTAAGACAAAACTTATCTTCTGTTCAGTAGAAAGTTTTTTTATTCCTTGCGCGGTCATAGTTTCCGCTAAATATATAAATCAATTTTTCGTAATATTATTATACCATAATATTTATCAAAGACAAAGCCAATCAAAACATGTTTTCCACTGTTTTAAATAACATTATCCAGCTTGCAATTGATAGATCTTGTGCCCTGGCTTTTTGAGGAATATTTGCCTTGGCAAGCATGATAAATATTTGTTCTTTTTTGTCTTTACCAAAAAAAGAAAGTAGATTATTTATTAATTTCTTTCTTTTGGAACTAAATCCAATTTTTACTAATTTAAAAAATAATTTTTCATTTAATTCAACTTTCTCTTTTTTCTCCAATCTAATAATAGCGGAATCAACGGCCGGAACAGGCCAAAAGTTATTTCTTGATACTTTAGCGATAATAGTAGGATTAGTATACAGTTGCACCGAAATTGCCAAAACAGACATTTTCCCAGGACCAGCACAAATACGCTCCGCCACTTCTTTTTGTACCATTAGTACCATTATTTCTGGTGTATATTTACTGTTTAAAAATTTACGAATAACAGGAGAAGTAATTTGATAAGGTAAATTAGCTACTACCTTATATTTTTTTAAATTAATATCATCCTGTTTTAATATATTACCCCATTCAACTGACACATTGCCATATTTTTTATCCTCTAAAATACTTGCCCAATAGTCTTCTAACTTCTTTTCAATTTCAAAAGCTATCACTTTTTTAACTTTTTCAGACATTTTTAATGTCAGTGAGCCAAAACCAGGACCAACCTCTATAATTTCATCCGTTTTTTTAAGTTGAGCTACTTCGATTACTTTGTTGATTATATCAGGATTAATAAGATAGTTCTGTCCATATTTTTTGGATGGAACCAACCCATACTTAAAACATAGGTCCTTAATCTTATTTACTTTAAATAGATCAGATATCTCCATACTATAGTGTTACTTGTAATTCTCCTTGTCGTAGAATATCTATCTTGCCATTCAGCACACTAACCAAGGTGCTTGGCTTGTTTTTTTCTAATCTACCGTAATCTAATATGTAATCTGGTCTTTCTTTCCTCTTGCTAAATAGTTCCACCACCTCGTTGGGATCATATAGATTCCCCCCATTAGATACATTAGCCGAGGTAGATACGATCGGTCGGCCAAGTAATAATGATACTTTATTCAAAATCGGATGAGAAGAGATACGAAGTGCTAAAGTATTTTCAGCACTACAAACACCAGCAACTAATTTACATTTTTTAATCTTAGAAACGATCGTCAAAGGACCAGGCCAATATTTTGTAGCTAGTTGATCCACTAAATCATTCCACTCTAAATATTTTTTAGCCATCTCAATAGTTGGTACTACTATTAATAGTGGTTTTTTCTTATCCCTTCCTTTAATTTTAAAAATTGCATTAACTGCATCTAAATTGGTGGCATCACAACTCAAACCATATGTTGTCTCAGACGGTAAAGAGATCACCTTGCCATCTTTAATATATTTTACTACTAATTCTAAATTATTGACTGCGAATAATTCCATATCATCTTTTTAACCAACGTAAATAACTTTCCGACAAAGGTAAAAGATCACCCTCTAAGACTCTTTCCGGTTCGGTTGATTCATAAAGAGAACGAAGATCTTTTACCATATGATACGGGTGAAGAACATATGATCTAATTTGATTTCCCCACTCTGCTGATTTGTACTCCCCTCTTAATTCTTTCTTCTGTTCAGCCTTTTTTTCTTCTTCTAATTTATGTAATTTTGATTTCAATATTTTCATGGCTATTTCTTTATTTTGTGCTTGTGATCGTTCATTTTGACAACTAACTGTGATCTTGGTTGGTAAATGAACAATACGAACAGCTGAATAGGCAGTATTAACTGATTGTCCGCCAGCCCCAGAAGAATTAAAGGTATCAATACGTAAATCTTTGGGATCAATCTCTGTAGTAATCTTTTCATCTAATTGAGGTAATACTTCAATAGCAGCAAAAGAAGTGTGGCGCATCTTTTCAGCATCAAATGGCGAAATGCGAACCAATCTGTGTACACCATGTTCAGATTTTAAATATCCATAAGCATATTTACCACTAACCGAAATCATAACTGATTTGTAACCAGCTTCCGAACCACGAGATTCATCTAGTATTTTTGTTTTCCACCCCTGTTTTTCACAAAAGCGCATAATCATACGAAGTAACATCTCTGCCCAGTCTTGTGCTTCCGTTCCACCACTCCCTGCATGGATAGTAATGATAGCATTGTTTTTATCATATGGACTATCCAATAAAAGAAAAAATTCATAATCATTAAAAATATTTTCTAATTCCATACTCTGACTTTCAATTTCCTTTTCCATTGTTTGATCTTCACTATTAGATAGTTCAATTAAATCATTCACTTTGTTTTTAAGGTCGACCCATTTATCTACTTCGCTTTGAATATCTTGATAATCCGTAGAAATACTTTGAGCCCTTTTTTGATCATCCCAGAAACCCTTTTGATTCATTTGGGCGGATAATTTAGCAGCCTTTTTCTTTAATTCATCAATTTTAAGTAACTCCATGGTGGAGATAATCTTTTGCTGTAATTGTTTTAATTGCTCCGACATAATTAATTAAAATATTTTTCCAAGTCCTAAACTAACAATACTTGTTACCGTTCCAGAAATTACCACTCCAATTAAGATATATAGCCAAGCCTTTTTAGGTGGTAGGCCGAAAATGAAAGAGGCAACAGAACCCGACCAAGCACCAGTCATGGGAAGCGGAATGCCAACAAAAAATATTAAAGCAATTAATCCATAGCGGGTATATTTACCTTTAAATTTTTCTTGAACACTGGCTAAATAATTAACCCATCCTTTGGCAAAAAAACCACTCTTATGCTCAATCCATTTATGAAATTTAGGAGCGAATAACAAAATAATGGTAGGGGGAATCATATTTCCTAATACCGATATTAAAAATACATATTCTAATCGTAAACCATATCCTAATAATCCTACTGGTATGGAAAGTCGTAATTCACCAAAAGGGGTAAGTGACATTAAAAAAGTGGCTAGGAGCGGAGGAAAGGAAGAGAAAAACCCAACAAACATGTCTGTCATAAAAAAAATTATTTATTATTTATTGAGGTAATTCTACCATTATTTATCACCACTTGACAAATTAATTAAAAAACCGCCCTGCGCTACAAGACGGTTTTTAATTTATTAGTTTTCGTATTACATCATGCCTGGCATACCACCGCCCATACCACCCATTGGTGGCATGCTAGGAGAATCATTATCTTTGCTCGGAATATCAGTCACCACAGCTTCAGTAGTTAAAAACATTCCCGCAATTGATACAGCATTTTGTAATGCACTTCTAGTTACTTTAGTAGGATCAATTACACCATCTTTTACCAAATCACTATACTCACCAGTGGCAGCGTTGTATCCATAATTTCCTTCACCTTTCTTTAATTCTTCACATACTACCGCACCATCGATTCCAGCATTTTCAGCGATTTGTCTAACTGGTTCTTCTAGGGATCTCTTTAAAATTGATTTAGCTACTTCTTCTTCATTCTCTAAATCAAGGCTATTAAGTACTTTAACAGCTCTAAGTAAAGCAACACCACCGCCTACAACGACACCTTCATCAACTGCAGCCTTGGTAGCACCAACAGCATCTTCGATTCGATGCTTTACTTCTTTCATTTCAGTCTCAGTAGCTGCTCCTACTTTAATTACTGCTACCCCACCAGCTAATTTAGCTAAACGTTCAATTAATTTTTCCTTATCAAACTCACTATCACTTTGTTCAATAAAAGTTTTAAGTTGAGCTACTCGACCATCAATTTGAATTTGTTCTCCTTTACCGTCAATAATAGTAGTATGATCTTTGGTTGAAACTACTTTATGAGATCTGCCTAAATCTTCCAACTCTACATTTTCCAATTTCAAACCAACATCTTCAGTGATTACTTTACCACCGGTCAATACAGCAATATCCTGTAGCATCTCTTTTCTTCTATCACCAAATCCGGGAGCCTTAGTAGCTAAAACATTGAAAGTACCACGAAGTTTGTTTACTACGAAAGTAGCTAGAGCTTCGCCTTCCACCTCTTCTGCAATTACTACTAATTCTTTTTTACCACCTTGAGAAACTTTTTCCAAAATAGGTAAAACATCTTGAATGGATGATATTTTTTTGTCAGTGATTAAAATATATGGATCACTAAATTCAGATTCCATTCGATCGGGATTGGTAATCATATATGGAGAAACATAGCCCTGATCAAAACGCATACCTTGTACGGTCTCAATTTCCATTCCAAATGATTGAGATTCTTCTACTGTAATCACACCATCTTTACCAACTTCTTTCATGGCTTCAGCTATTTTTCCTCCGATCTCTTTGTCGTTGGCTGAAATAGAAGCTACGTTTGCAATTTCATCTTCACCAACCTCACGAGAAATATTTTTTTGTAATTCTTCTACGATAGCAATGCAACATTTATCTAATCCTCGTTTCAAAGCAACTGGATTAGCACCAGCAGTTACATTTTTCATGCCTTCGGTCATAATGGCTTGAGCCAAAACAGTGGCAGTGGTAGTTCCATCACCAACATCATCGTTGGTTTTTGAAGCCACTTCTTTAACTAATTCCACACCAGAATTTTCAAATTTATCTTCTACTTCAATTTCTTTGGCCACTGATACACCATCTTTAGTAATAGTAGGAGCACCAAAACCTTTGTCTAGCACTACATTACGTCCTTTGGGACCAAGAGTTACTTTTACTACATTAGCTAAAATATTTACTCCAGCTAACAATTTTTGTCTAGCATCATCGCTGTACTTAATTTGTTTACTCATAATATTTATTATTAATTAAAATTATTTAACAATTGCCAAAAGTTTATCAAATGGTAATATTTTATATTCTTTAGCATCAGTCCCTTTTCCATCTTTAACATCTTCACCACCCCATTTTTCATAAATCACTATATCACCAACACTTAAATTAAGCTTAGCTAATTTTTCACCATTTCCCAAAGCAAGAATTTTACCTTGAGCTTTTTTTTCTTTATCAATTGTATCTGGTAAAACAATACCGGATACAGTGGTAGTTTCCTCTGTTTGAGGTTCTACCAAAACACGGTCACCAATGGGCTGTATATTCATATTTTTCTTATTAAATATATTAATTAATTTATCACTCACACTTTAGGAGTGATAATATATTACCAGAATTAAAAATACTGTCAAGTGACAGTATTTAAGCAAATTTGGTATATTTTGTCAATAATGTGAGTATTATTCATTTTTCTCCTTGTATAAAGATAAAAACCAAACAACAAACCAGAATATTAGGCCGGAATAAAGTGACCAGGTCCAGTGTTCAAAAAAAGATACAACGATTAATACTACTAAAACGGGAATAAAAAGCCTATTATGGTCCCATACTTTTTTGAGTATCCAAGCATATAGCAAAAATAACAGGATTGAAATGAAAAAACCAGTTTCAGCAATCATTAGTAGAAAGGCATTGTGTACTGGTTGGTAATACCAAGATTGAAAATTTGGATTATTATAGTACGCTAACAAGGTGTAGGTGCCGGCGCCAGTGCCAATCATTAAATTTCTATCTATTATTCTTGATGATTGCTGTAACTGTTGTTTTCTCTCAGTAATGGAAACTTGTTCCAAATAGTTAGTGAAAGTAAAACGAGCAGCAAAAATGGGAGCTAGGGCAACAATACAAAGAAGGGATATAATAACATAGTAGACATATTGTTGTAATGTTTGTTCTATTAATACCTTATTTTCTTTCTTTTTTAAGAATAAAATTCCTAAAAAAACTACACTACCAATTATAATGGCCAACCAAGCGGCTCGTGAGAAAGAAAGTATTACCCCTATTAATATCACACATTGGCCTAATAATAACATCTTCTTAAATTTTTCTTTTTTTGTGTAAAGGTATAAAAAAATACCAATAAAAAAGATAACGGCTAGATACGCCCCCAGAGGATTTGGTCCAGTTAATGATCCATAGGCGCGCATCCAACGCTCATCAATATATTCTATTACACCCACTCCAAAATCAACTGGATTTTGAGAAGACATTCCCAAAAAAGAAGAACCATAAACGTGCTGTGTTAAAAATTGCCAAATGGCCATAATACCTTGAATAATTCCGGATGACCAAAATACCACTAGGGCAATATGACGATCTTCTTTAGTATAAAAAACATTAAGTATTATCACCCCAATACAAATTGCACTCAATAATCTAATAAAATGCTGATAACTAATATTGGGATCCAGACTAATAAATATGTTAACAATATTAAATATTATAAAAAAAAGAAAAACCAATAAATATTTACTATTTTGCTTTATTTTATCGATATTAAAAACCTTATGAATATATCTTTTTTTACAAAAAAGATACCAAGCATACAAAATGACAATTAACCATAGTAATAGTTCGGTGGCATAAAGGGACAAAGTACCATATTCCCAGTATCCCCCATTGAGACTACCATGAAAATATCTCCACCTTGTCTGCCAAGGAATGAGGAAAAGAAAAAGTAATGTTAAATAGTATATTATTTTTTCTAATTTCATATATTATATTCTGCTAATTTATTATCCCAATATTCTTTATAGGCAAGCCTTTTATCTGTTTCGTGAAACTTTAAAATATGATCATTAATTATTACTCTGGTATCTGGTTCATTTTGAACACTACCGGTATTGAGTTTCATTTTCAACTTTTGAATAGCCCGAGTCTGATTTTCAACCAAATTACCGTAAGACGAACCCCAAGCAATTTCCCAAAAAGATTTCCATTTTTTTGATAATTTACTATCGGTAACTAAAAATCTTTCCGACATTTGATTAGCAATAAAAGCATTTGGTAAATACTTTCTTATCCAACTATTTTTTTCCAGTATTTCCGGTAAGATATTTTGCGGATCATAAATAGCTACAAACTGCATTATCCAAAACATCAAACCAACGTCTATCTCCGTAATCTTTAAATCAGAAAAATCTAAACTCTTCCCAGATGCATAAAAAGATAAACAAATACGATTAGTTGTCTTATTTTTTGTACGGCGCAATCTATAAAGGCTTAATAGGATGGTTACTAATAACCTTCCTATCCACATCCTTCCCTCCTTAATAATAATAATAACATCAATATCACTTTTAGGGGATGCCATTTCAAAAGATGTGTTATTACATAACAACACAGAACGGACAAATGGCACCCATCTAATCTTTTTAACTGCTTTTTGTGCTAAGCTATTTTTAAAATCATTATCCGCTGTTTTAGAACGACGAATATCTACTAATTCAGAACGTCCTGAAAGATAATAAAAGCCAAAAGAAAATTCAATGTTATTACTATTTAATGACTCTAATTCTTCTAAAAAAGTTACATAATCAATATTAGGCGGACACCATAAAAAACGAAATAGCTCTTCGGTAGTCAAAGGATGATTAAAATAATCAAAATAGACTAATGTCTGTATAATAGATTTTTCTAGCTGTTTATTCATTCTTTCATTATATATTAATTATCATGAAATTAAAAATCCCACTTAATTAAGTGGGATTTTTAATTTTACTATTTATCAGTCCTCATGGCCACCGATGGCATGGCTTCTGGTTTTATTTTTTCCCTATCTCTTTCTAATTTCTTTTCAGTTATAACGGCATCCTCTACTATAATTTCCTCTTTGGTGATGCTGACAATTTGAATTGGTTTTATTAAGTAAGACCGAGAAATAATTGACGATCTCACAAGATATGATTTTATACTATGATTGTCAATATCAATATTCATATCAAAAACTTTTCCTAATTTCGTTTTGGATTCTGTAAAAACTGGTAAATGCATTAAATTATGAATATTGATCAACATATTATTTTTTATCAACTACTTCAGCTTCAACTGGTTTCCCATCAATTTGAACTTTTACTTTCTTTTCATCATCTTCTTTTTTATCTTTTTTATTTAAAATAATCTGTTGAGTAGCCATTAATACAGTACTAAAGAACCAATAAAGAGTAAGACCGGCTGGAAGTTGCAAACCAATAATAACGGTAAGGATTGGCATAAAATATAACATCTGTTTATTCATCATGGCCATCATATTCTCATCTTTGCCACCTTCACCCGCTTCTTTAGGTGGTTGCTGTCGACTCAGAGTTTTAGCCTGAACAAATTGAGCTAAACCAGCTAAAACTGCTAAGATATAGTTTGGTTTTGATAAATCAAAAAAACCAAACGATATGGGATTAATTTCTCCAGGATCTGGAATAAATGAATACAAATTCTGTGCAATATTTGTTGAAGCTAATCCATCACGCAGTACCATGTACAAAGCAATTAATATTGGCAACTGGATCAACATTGGTAAACAAGATGACATTGGATTGACTTTGTTATTTTTATACAAAGCCATTATTTCTTGAGTTTGTTTTTGTTTATCGTCTTTATACTTTTTCTTAATTGCATTCATTTTTGGTTGCAATTCTTGCATGTTTCTCTGTGCCTTGATTGACTTACTGGTGGAAGGATATAGTGCTAAACGAATTAAAATTGTAATTAATAATATTACAAGACCAACATCATGACCTGGAATTATATCATAAATACCAACAAACAGGTTAAATATTGGCTGATAAAGAATGGTGTGGAAAAAAGCCATCATAATTTGTATTTGATTAAGATTTACAGAATGGAGTATATCACATATGTATAATTAATTCAATACCAAGTATAATTAAAAAACACCATGTATCAGTGTTTTTTAATTATATCTTATCCGTCGCCTTGCTCTAATAAAGAATGAAAATATCAAGTGTTTGTTATGCAATAAAAAACAGCTACACTGTGTGTAACTGTTTTTTCTTCTATTTATCGTCTTTTTGATCTTCTTTCTTTTCTTCCTCATTTTCCTCGTCTTTTTCACTATTATCATCTTTTTTTTCTACTTCCTCTTCCTCTTGGGATTTCTTTTTCTTTGTTTCCTTTTTTTCTTTAACTTTTTTAGTTTTTTTCTCTTTTTTTTCAACTTTTTCTGGTTCATCTTTTATTTCTTTTTCTACTTCCTCTTCCTTACTATCTTTTTTCTTCTTATCCTCAACCTCAACCTCACTTGATGTCTCTTGCTCTTCTCCGCCCTGCTCTTTTACTTTAATCATCCAACCGGTTAACTCGGCTGCTAATCTAACATTTTGACCTCCTCGACCAATGGCTAATGAGAATTGATCAGGAGCAACAAACACAATTGCTTCTTTATTCTCTTCATCAAGTTTAACTTCTAATACTTTGGCTGGAGAAAGTGAATTAGTAATAAATTCTTCCGCGTTTTCGTTGTATAATACAACATCAACTTTTTCACCAGATAATTCTTCAATGATTGTATTAATACGACCACCTCGTTGACCTATGCATGATCCAATTGGATCAATTGATTCATCACTACTAACAACTGCTACTTTAGAACGAAAACCAGCATCACGAGCAATCCCCTTAATTTCAATCGCTCCATCTGCTATTTCAGGAATTTCTTGTTTAAATACCTCTTCTACAAATTTATTATCATTTCTAGATAGTATGATTTGCGGACCACGTATTGACATTTCCACTGAGGATAGTAAAAATTTCATTCTGGCACCTGGACGATAAATATCTTTTCTAATCTGTTTATCAGAAGGTAGAATACCAGTTACCTTTCCGAAATCAATTAAAACTTTTCTTCCTTCAACTCTTTGTACTGTACCCATGATAATTTCTCCTTCTTGTGCCTTAAAATCATCAAACATTATATTTCTTTCTGCTTCACGAACTTTTTGAATAATCACTTGCTTAGCAGTCTGAGCTGCCATTCTGCCAAACTCATCATTAATTTCAAGTTTAATCTCTAAAATATCACCGATTTTAGCAGTTTTTTTAATTTTTTTAGCTTCTGATAACATTATATCTGTTTTGGCATTAAAACGAGGTAGATCGGCTAAATCTTCTTCCGTTAATTCACGTTCTTCAGCGCGAGCCTTTTCACGTCTAATGGTTAATTCTTCTTGGGCCTCAACTAAAACCTCTTCGTCAATATCTTCTACTACAGTTTTAACATCCCAAACTTTCATATCTCCACTTTCTGGATCAAAAAGAACCTTAATATTTTGTTGTTTGTTTCCAAAATCTTTACGATAAGCAGCGGCTAAAGCAAACTGAATAGCCTCTAATACGGCTTCATATGAAAGACCTTTTTCATCACAAAGCATTTTTATGGCTTTTGTAATTTCTGACATATTATATATGTTAATTATTAAATTTTTAAAAAAAGAAGCACCTTAATTAAGGTACTCAATATCAATATACTATCATAAAATATTATGCGTGTCAATAGACTGTGCCAGGGGTTGACAAAATCATAAAAATATGCTATAATAATTATGAATAATATGGGTAGAAAATTCATTTTTTCTATTTAATTAATTTAATAATTATAAAAATATGAAAACTAGTGCAGAAATGTTAGAACGTAGTATAAAACTAGAAGATGAACATAATGATAGAAAAGTTCAAAAACTCAACGAAGAGTCAGCAAAAGTTGCTACTCAAGAAAAAGATGAAGCTAAAAGAATAGAAGAAGCTTTATCTGCCACTCTTAAACATGAAGAATCTGCTAAGCCTGCTCCCTCTTCAGAAGGTAGTTTACTTACATCTGAGGATCTTGATGAAGAAGATAGACATTTACGTGATATAGCTGATATAAATGCCGGCTTAAAAGAAGCAACAGCTAATATGCCTGTTGAGGGTTCAGAACCTCTTATTAAAGAATTAGATGATGAAGAAAAAAAACGATACGAAAAAGCTGCTTAACTTGCAAATACATAAACCACCCACTAAATATGGGTGGTTTTTTATTTTCCAAATCTATAAAATATATTTCCAATTACATCTATAAATTAAATAAGAAAAAAATTAACTTTTTAGTTAAACAGATGGTTAATCAAACCTAGAAATATGGGACTATCCACTAGAAAAAATAATATCCTTTTGTTCATCTGTCCGAAAAATTTCAACAAACGATCTTTTTAATTTCTCCAATACTCGTAACGACGGGTGTCCAAAACTGTTCTTCCCCACCGAGATTATAGCCTTTTTGGCATTTACTGCTTGTAAAAAATTTTCTGAACTACTTCCTCCACTGCCATGATGGCTGACTTTTAATATTTCTGATTCTAATATACCACAATGCTTGTTGTTATCGTCACAATATTGATCAATAAGTTTCTTTTCAACTTTTTCTTCTATATCTCCAGTAAAAAGAATAGTGGTACTGGCATTAATAAGTTTAAAAACCACAGAATTATTATTCTCATTATCACCCTCTTCAGTTGGCCACAAAAAAATTAAAGTGGAGTTAGCAATATTCATTTTTACTTGTTGATTAATAATAATTTCATTTGCTTTCTCATTCTTTTTATATTTATCCCATTCTTGATAATATTCATCGTCTTTATTTCTTCCATTATGGATGATGTTTTTTACCCTATATCTTTTTAATATATCAATACAACCACCGTAATGGTCCAAATCATAATGTGAAATTAATAAATAATCTATTGTTCGATCATAAAACGGCAAATATTTTCCCAATTTTGCTAATACTTTTTTATTAGCCCCGCAATCAACCAACATTTTTGAACTATCTTTAAACTTAATCAAGGCACTATCCCCTTGTCCAATATCTAAAAATATTAACTTAAATTTCTGTTCCTTGTTTGTATAAGAAAAAACTGCAAAAAGAAAAAGTGAAAACCAACAAATGATTAAAATGACTAAGACCCTCCTCATATTTTTATATTATTTAGACGCTAAAACTATTTGATTAATCCAAGTGTCATTTTCTTTAATGACCTCTTGTTTTTCTACTTTGAAAGCCAACTCTTCTAATTTATCCACTACTTCCTCTTGGCTATGATAATATGATTCCACCTGAATTGATTTGTTGCCAACCGACATGGGCACTGGTTCTTTCTGGTGGATATTGCCAATTAAAAATTTGCCATTATCTTTTAATACTCGGTATGCTTCTTGAAAAAAAATGGTTGGGTTAGTTAAATGAACTATTACAAAAGTACTAACAACAACATCAAAAAAGTTATCTGGAAAAGATAGTTTTTCGGCATCACCCACTACTGTGTCTACATTGACATATCTCTTTTTTACCTCTTGTAACATTTTTTCTGAAATATCCAGGGCGGTTACAACTGCACCGGCATCGATTAATTTACGAATCAGTCGACCCGTACCACAGCCAACGTCTAATACTCTTTCTCCTTTAATATTTCCTAATAATGGCATTAATTTATTATCTTCAAATTCATTAAGATAATTATGCATTTTTTTGTATTGTTTGGCGATCAAATTGTATCCTGTTTTAGAATCAACTGTTGGTATTTTTTGTTTTGACATAAATAATGAAAATTATTAAAACGACATAGAATAATATCATGGTAAATAATGAAATTTGCAATTCAATTGACGACCAGCTTTTAGTACCAAAATATTCCGTTATTATTATAACATAATAAAGTAGCAAGTGAACTAAATGTGAAATCATTTCTCCAGCGATTAAAAAAATATAACTGACAATAATTGAAATAAAACCAAATAACATAATATATGGTATTAACCACAAAACTAAAATATTTACTAATAAAGCCACAATAGAAAAACGAGAAAATTGAAAAATGATTAAAGGTAGAGTAAATATTATGGCAGAACTAGTACTAATTAAACTCTCTATTAAAAAACCTCCGCTATTTTTCACTTTAAAAACCGACTGTAAAAATTTGATTAATAAAGGAGAAAAATATATCAAACCAATAGTAGCTAGGAAAGAAAGCTGAAAACCGGAATCATAAAAAAGAATATATGGATTAATTATTAACATCATCAATAATGTTAAAATTAACACTCGTCCTACTACAGCAGGACGAGATAAATGTTGAGCTAGTAATACAATAATGCCCATGATGGCCGCCCGTACCACTGAAGCAGAAGAACCAGTAAAAATTACAAAAATAATAACCAAAAAAACTGTTACAAAAAAAGCTTGCTGACGATACAAGCCCAAACGAATTAATAAAGACAATACAAAAACAACAATGATTGATATATTATAGCCGGAAATGGCAATGATATGAGTGATACCCGTACGATTAAAATTGTCTGTTAGTTCTGTCGGTAAACCACTACGACTACCATAGAGCAAACCAGCTAAAAAACTACTTTCCGGTTCGGGATATAGCAAGTCAATACGATTAGCAAACTTGGTCTTAATCTTAAAAATGACATTAATAAATATATTAGAATCATGGGAAATATACTGTATGGTAGGATAATAGCAAATAGAATAAATTCCAAAGCGTTGCAAATACTTTTCATAATTGAAAGTATCATCAAAATTACTCACTTTTTTCAAATTACAATTAACTTTTAATATATCGCCATATTGGTATTCCGGGTATAATCGACCCCTAATCAAGATTTTACCATTCAATTGATTAGACTTTACAACGTAGTTAATATATTCAATTCTTCTGTCTGGTTCAGATATAATCCTTACTTCTAATTCTTTCTTCATTCCATTGAATGATGTGATATGGTTATTATCATATATTGGCAACAATAAAACATACCGTATCAAAATAACAAAAACAATAATGAAGCAAAAAATAATAAATTTTCTGTTTTGGTGATAAAATTTTAATACCCTCTTGATCATTCAACTATAATAAAGAAGATAATATGAAATAAAAATAAAATACGTATAAATGAATACGTATTTTACTATTTTAGTGTATCATCGCTATACCACTATACTGATCAATTTTCCTTTTACATAAATAATCTTTTTAAGCTCTGCTCCATCTAACCATTTTTTTACTTTTACTGAGTCTAAAGCTGTTTGCTTGGCATCATCTTCAGAAATATCATGACTAACTTCCAAAATATCACGAACTTTCCCGTTAACCTGTACAGCTAATTTAATCATTTCCTCTTTAATTTTACCTTCATCGTATTGTGGCCAATTCTCATAAGTAATGCTCTCTTTATTTCCCAATTCGAACCATAATTCTTCACACATATGAGGGCAAAAAGGTGAAAGTAATTTTATTAATACTGTGTACTGCTCCTTGGTGACACCTTCTTTATATAATTCATTAACAAATTCCATCATTTTAGCAATAGCAGTATTAAAATGCATCTTATCAATATCATCAGTCACCTTTTTAATTGTTTGATGGAATAAGCTTTCTTTATCATTCTCTTCCACCATCTTATCTTGCAAGGACCAAACTCTTTCTACAAATCTTCTAACCCCAACTAAACCATTATTATCCCAGGACACCGCTTGATCAAAAGGCCCCATAAACATAATATATGTTCTAAAAGAATCCGTACCAAAACGCTCTACCATATCATCTGGATTTACTACATTGCCACGAGATTTAGACATTTTTTCTCCGTCTTGTGCTAAAATCATACCATGACTAGTTCTCTTTTTGTATGGCTCTTTAAAAGGGACCACTCCAATATCATACAAAAATAGATTCCAAAAACGTGAATATAGTAAGTGTAAGACTGTGTGTTCCATACCACCATTATACCAATCGATTGGACCCCAGTATTTTAATTTATTAATATTGGCAAATTCTTTATCATTATTAGGATCACAATAGCGTAAAAAATACCAAGAGCTTCCCGCCCAATTCGGCATGGTATCAGTTTCTCGTCTAGCCTCTCCTCCACATTTAGGACAAATTGTTTTCACCCAATTATCAACTTGAGACAATGGTGATTCTCCTGTATCAGTTGGTTCATATTTATCCACCTTGGGAAGTTCTAATGGCAACTGATCTAAATTCAATGCTTGCCAGCCTGCCATACTAATATCTTTAAAAAGATTCAAAACAAATTCTCTTCCATTTACTTTGTCAACTTCCATAAAGTGACCCACTTCATTTAAAGTTGTAACATCGGCCACATCGTTAAAATTGCTAATATACCACTTTCTAATTTCTTCTGTGATCCAATTATCCTCTTGACCAAACAGAAAAGTAATGTTTTCAGCATTTTCTTTCACTTTCTCCACATCTAATTCCCTATCCTGATATTTCTTGAAAACTTCCATTTCATTAATATCTAATTTGCTTTCAAATTGCTTAAAATATTTTTCTGAAGGACTAAATCCCACTGGTGCTATTAATACCAATCTATCTAATTTATATTTTTCAGCAAGTTTCATAGCTAAATGACCTCCCATGCTATGACCAACGATTGTGAAATCTTTCAGATTATTTTCTTTAATTTTATTTTTAATAAATTCATACCATTCTTCAAAAACTGGTTCATCAGAATTTGGAGCATCAAAAACATACACGTTATATCCCTTCTCTTCTAAATCATCTTTTAAAAATGGAATAAAATCACTTTGCGAACTAGCATCCCAACCATGTAAAATTAAAACATCTTTTTTTACATTCTTAGTACAACTATCACAATGTACTAATGGAATTGGCTCACCCCAATAACGTTGGCGAGAAAAAACCCAATCACGTAGTTTGTAATTAACCTCTTTTTTACCAATGCCTTTTTTTTCTAGCCAGTCTATCATTTTTTCTTTAGCTTCTTGGGTGGTTAATCCGTTGAGAAAATCAGAATTAACACTATATCCTTCTTCACAGACAGCAGATTCACCATTAATATACTGATTCCAATACCATAAATGATTTTTTAAATTAACAAATTGAGATACATCCTCTCTTTTAATCCATTGCCCTTGATGATTATCGGTATCAATTTCATTATCAACTACCTTTTCACCATCAGCCAACTCGATTAGAAAGCATTCACTATCAGCAAAACGATTAACTCCTTTGTGAGCAGCATAAAAACTGTTATACGTCTTCTGTCCAATCTTTTTAATATTCTTGATATTCTGGTAACCACTTTCTTCTTGCATTTCTCTGACCGCTCCATCTTGCCAATCCTCTCCTTCTTCTACTCCGCCGATTATAAATGACTTCCATAAATATTTCTCCCAATCGAGACAATAGTAGGAATCATCTTTCCAATGTTTAAGAATAACAAAAACATTTTTCCGTTTTACAGTTTCTTTATCCTCTCGGTAATTATCCTTCTCAAAACTATTAATAAGCAAGGGGGCCACTACATGTCTAATGTTAAGATCATATTTTTTAGCAAACTCAAAATCCCTCTCATCATGAGCTGGTACTGCCATAATAGCTCCGGTTCCATAACTACTTAATACATAGTCAGCTACAAAAACAGGTATTTCTTCATTGCTTGCTGGATTAATAACCTTTATACCTTTTAATTCAACTCCTGTTTTTTCTTTTTGTAGTTCAGTTCTCTCTAGATCAGATTTTAATTTAGCAGCTTTCACATACTGTTTTACTTCATCAAAATTTTCAATCTTTTTTTTGATTTCTTCTATGAGGCTATGTTCTGGAGAAATTACCATATATGTAGCACCAAATAAAGTATCCGGTCGTGTGGTAAATACTTCTAATTTTTGTTTACTATTTTTAATGCTAAATATTACTTGTGCTCCTTCACTTCTCCCAATCCAATTTTGTTGTTGCACTTTGGCTCGATTAATGTAGTTAACTCCCTCTAAACCTTGCAATAATTTATCAGCATATTTTGTAATACTAAGCATCCATTGTTCTTTATCTCTTTTTTCCACTTCCCCGCTACAACGCTCACACTTTCCATCAACCACCTCTTCGTTTGCAAGACCAATTTTACAGCTTAAACACCAGTTAATAGGCATGTTTTTTTTGTAAGCTAAACCATGTTTAAACATTTGTAAAAATATCCACTGTGTCCATTTATAATATTTAGGATCAGTAGTATCCACTGCACGCGACCAATCAAAACTATAACCTAACATCTTTAACTGTCTAGTAAAGTTAGCTATATTTTCAGCTGTTACTTCAGCCGGTGGTCGACCAGTTTTAATGGCATAATTTTCAGTAGGAAGACCAAAGGCATCGAAACCCATTGGATACAAAACATTTTTTTGCTCCATTCTTTTTTTACGCGCTATAACATCCATGGCTGTAAATGGACGAGGATGACCCACGTGAAGACCTTCACCGGATGGATAAGGAAACTCTACTAAAGGATAAAATTTTTCTTTATCGCTATCCTCATTAACTTTAAAAGTATTATTATCTTCCCAATACTTTTGCCATTTTTTTTCAATTTCTTTTGGATTATATTTTCTCATAATTATTCTTCAAAAAGTTTTAATAATTTGGGATGAAGTTTTGGATTGGCCACCACAATATCCTTATGCCCTTTGGTCCAGTTATTACCTTCGCTATCGGTAAAGAGTGCTCCGGCTTCCGTGGCTATTACATAACCAGCTAAATAATCGTGATACATTCCACTATTCATTAATATTGCATCCAATCTACCAGCTGCTAGATGACAATTAGAAAGCATTGATCCAGCCATATGTATCCAGTGCCCTGTATCACCGAGTAAATTATCTAAGAATCGTCTATATCCATCGTAATTATCTGGTTCATATGGAGAATCTTTTACACCCCTTGCGCCACCACTATAGACTAAAAAACTATGTTCTACTTCATCATAATCATTAACATGAATCTTTTTACCATTCACAGTTGCTCCTTTACCAACTTCAGCAAAATACAGTTCATCATTAATAGCATCATAAACAGCTCCCATATATGGTTTGCCGTCTTTTTCAATCCCAATCATAGTACACCAAAAAGCGATATGATTGGCAAAATTACGAGTTCCATCAATAGGATCAATTACCCACTTAATATTTGCATCCAAATTAACATCATCTATATCTTCTTCGCCAATTATCCCATGATCAGGATACTTTTCCTGTATTTTATTCATTATCAACCTTTGTACCTCAACATCAGCTTTAGTTACTATATCAGCCCGACATGATTTTGCATTACATTCTATACCTTCTAAATAATACCCTTTAGCTAAATAGCCAGCTTCTTTAATAATTTGTTTTAAAAATTCTTGCATATCCTATATCTATATTAATAAAGATATATTAGCTGTTTTATGATAAAAAATCAAATTGATATACAAACTATTATGGAATTAACCAATACACAAGCCCCCCAGCCATCATCCATCCTGCTGCCGTGACTCCCTTTCCCCATAACAAAAGACGAATCAGTTGATTCGTCTTTTTTAGTGTTTAACTTTATTTTCTTGTTATACGTATTTTTTGATGATTTCTTCTAATTTATCTTTTTGTACTCCTCCGGTAATTTGATCAACTACCTCTCCGTTTTTAAAAACCATGAAGGCAGGAATACTCATCACATTAAATTGAGCAGCAATATCTTGATTTTCATCCACATTGCATTTGCCTATCTTTATTTCTTTTTCTTTGTATTCTTCGGCTAATTCATCTACTATAGGGCCCATCATCTGACAAGGACCACACCAAGGTGCCCAAAAATCTATAAACACCGGCGTCTTTGAACCTATAACTTCATCATTGAAGTTATCATTAGAAAAAACTAATGCCATATTATTTTTTTTAAAAATTATTCTTCTAGTTTTTTAACTTTAATTTCCTCTTTGTAGGCAGATAAAATATCTCCTATTTGTAATTTTTCTTTTCCTTCAAACTGTATTCCACATTCACCACCTTCGGGAACAACTTTTTCATCTTGCTTGCCAATTTGTAATTTTAATATTTTCCCCGTCGATATATTTTCTCCATCACGATAAACTGCTACTTTAGATCCAGTTTCTATCTTTCCTTCAATTACTAATCCACCAACAACCATCTTATTTTTTTCTGTTCTGAATAATGCTTTAATTTTAATTTTTCCTAAGTCTATTTTTATGGTCTCCGATTGCAATAACAATCCTAAAGCTTCTTTTACATCATCAATTAAATCATATATTATTTTATGTTCAATAAACTTCAAACCTTTTTCATCTATCATTTCTTTAGCTGAGAATGGAACAGCTACATTAAAAGCACAAATCAACGCATTGGCGGCTTCTGCTTTTGCCACATCATCAGACATTACATTTCCCAAGCCCTTGCCTATTACTCTGATACCAACTTCAGCATGTTCAATCTTAGATAGTGAGGAGATTACTGCTTCCAATGATCCAAGAGTATCAGCTTTAACCAAAACATTCAACATTGTTTTTTTGTCTTCTTCTTCTTTAGTACTGCCAGTACTAACTGTGGATCGTTCAGCATGAGTCTGTTGTGTTTTCATGGCTTTAACATCAATTTTTGATGCTTCGGATGCAGAACCCACATCTAATACATCGCCTACTTGAGGAGCTACTTTAAAACCTAAAATTCTTACTGGACAACTAGGTGGAGCTTCACTCATATTTTCTCCTTTATCATTTTTCATAGCTCTTACTTTCCCATAGATCTTACCATTAATAACAAGAGGGTCATTTATTTTCAAAGTTCCAGCCTGTACCAAAGCACTGGCTACGTTTCCTTCACCGCTATCTACATGAGCTTCAATTACTGTTCCGGCAGCCTTTCTGTTTGGATTGGCTTTAATATCATCAGCATGTATTTCATCAACAAGTAATAATATATCTAATAACTTATCAACATTCTTGTTTTCTTTAGCAGAAATAGCAACCATAGGTACATCACCGCCCCATTCTTCACAAACAACACCGTGCTGTGATAAATCTACTTTTACTTTTTCTACATCAGCTTCTTCTTTATCTATCTTATTAATAGCAACCACGATTGGAATTTTGGCAGCTTTAATAATATTTATTGATTCAATTGTTTGAGGCTTAACAGAATCATCAGCGGCGACAACTAACACGGCAATATCAGCCACTTTAGCACCACGAGAACGCATAACAGTAAAAGCTTCGTGTCCCGGGGTATCAATAAAAGTAAGGGGAGATATATCTTTTGTCTTAGGATTCTTCCATTTAACTTGATAAGCACCAATATGCTGAGTAATACCACCGGCTTCTTTACTAACTACATCAGCGTTTCTAATAGCATCTAATAATTTTGTTTTTCCATGATCAACATGACCTACTACCACTATAACTGGCGGACGCTTTTCTGCATTTTTATCCGCTAAAATACTATCTAATTTTTCCACATGCTCATTAATCTCTTCTTTAACTTCTTGTTCTTCTGCTTCTTCAACTTGATACCCTAGTTCTTCCGCCATCAATACAGCTGTATCACGATCTATATTTTCATTCTTAGTAGCCAATATCCCATTTTTCATTAATTCCATTATCAATTTGGTTGTTTGTAATTGTAAAATCTCAGCTAATTCACCAACTGTAATATTCTGTGGAATTACTACCATCGCTCCACTTTCTTGTCTCATCTGTTTTTCCAAAGCTTTTTGCTCTTCTTTCTCTTCTTCTTCTTTTTTTTCTAACTGTCTTTTGATATGACGCCAAGCACGGGTTATCTTCTGAGCAATACGATCATCTATCTTGATAGCACGAGCCCCAATATCAAAACCAAACTCCGGCAAAATTTCCAAGAGCTTTTTTGGGTGTATTTTTAGTCTTCTGGCTAATTCAGTAACATTCATAAATATTGTGAAAAGATATTTTTTTATTTGTTAGATGAGTTTCATTATACATAAATAAGGAGAAAAAGTCAATCATTAATAAAAATTAAAAAAATAATAAAAATATGACACTATTGACTAGTTTAGGCATTCATGCTATACTCTATTTACAATTTAATTAATATTTTTTGAGAAATTATTCTGAAAATAACAAAATAATATTGATAACGGAAATGAATAAAATGTCTGAAATTAGCTAAATTATGTACAACAAACTTGTAAGTATTACAAAATTACATAGTAAAAATCATCTTGGAACAAGGCTTAAAGCGTAGTCTAAAATTTTTGTTGTAACTAATACATTCATATATTATTTCAATATATATCTATATATATTGGTTATTAGTACGAATAAATATTCTCAAAATTGAGAATTTTTTATATATATATGAATACTACAATAATATTTCTAGTATCTATCATGATAACTGCAGTTGTGTTCTTTTTTATTGGGTACACTTTACGCAAAAAGCTAGCACAAGCAAACGCCGATTCCACAGAAGCCAAAGCAGAAAGAATATTGATAGAAGCTAAAAACAAACAACAAGGATATCTTCTACAAGCCAAAGAAAAAGCAGTAAAAATCATCGATGAGGCCAAGTTAGAAGAGAAGCAAATGCGTAAAGACCTCAACCACCAAAAAGATCGTTTGGAAAAACGAGAAAATATGTTTGACCAAAAAATCTTGGAATTCCAAGACAAACAACAAAAAATGCAAGAAAATATTGAAAAAGTTCACAGTATTAAAAAAGAAGTTGAGAAAATAAAGGAAAATCAACTTTCTAAACTACAAAATATTGCAGGATTTTCTATTGAGGAAGCAAAAAACCAATTACTAACAAGGGTGGAGGATGACAGCCATAATGACTTGATGATTAGAATTATGAAGATAGAAAAAGAAAGTAGCGAAAAATATGAAAATAAGGCAAGAGAAATAATAACTGATGCCATCCAACGTTGTGCCAGTTCTCATGCGGCAGAAATAACATCTACTACTGTTGATATACCTAATGAAGAAATGAAAGGTAGAATTATTGGTAAAGAAGGAAGAAATATTAAAACCATTGAAAAACTTACCGGCTGTGAATTAGTAATTGATGATACACCAAATTCAATTATGGTTACTGGTTTCTCTCCCATTAGACGTCAAATCGCAAAATTAGCTTTAGATAAATTAATGGCTGATGGTAGAATTCAACCAGCACGTATAGAAGACTTTGTTGAAAAAGCAAAACAAGATTTAGCAGTCGATATCAGAAAAGCCGGAGAAGAGGCCTTGTATAAAATGGGTATAACTGGGATAGACCCAAAATTTGTAAGCATAGTAGGAAGATTAAAATACCGTACTAGTTACGGACAAAATATTTTAAATCATTCAATAGAGGTAGGAAACCTATGTTCTATCATGGCTAATGAACTAGGACTTGATGGTGCAAAAGCAAAAAAATGTGGGTTCTTCCATGATATTGGAAAAGCGGTAGATCAAGAAACTCAAGGATCTCATCCCGAAATTGGTGAACTGATACTAAAGAAATTTAATATGGATGAGGATATAATAAGTGCTGCTCGATACCATCATGATGATAAACCGGATAATATCTATGCGGTTATTGCTAAAGCAGCTGACGCTATCTCAGGCGCTCGTATTGGAGCAAGAAAAGATAGTTACGAACAATTCATTGCTAGACTAGAAGAACTTGAGAATACCGCCAAAAGCTTTCCCGGTATTGATAAAGTATATGCTATTCAAGCTGGAAGAGAAATTAGAATATTTGTTCAGCCAAATGAAGTTGATGATTATAGCGCACATCAATTAGCTAAGGACATTGCTAGAAAAATTGAACAAGAACTACAATACCCTGGTGAAATTAAAGTATCTGTTATTCGCGAATCTAGAGTAATTGAATACGCAAAATAATATACAAAATAATTAAAAAAATCCACCATTATTTGGTGGATTTTTTACTCTTTAAGCCTGTGGACAAATAATTTGACTTATTCTAGCCAAAAACAGAGAAACGTGGTAGGATATACGCATAGCAAAAAGCTATTTAATATATATGGTGTGTAAATAACTTAATAAATTTACATACTGATCCCTAAAATGAAAGGGGGTGAAACTATGAATAAAGCTCAATTCGCACAAGCTATTGCTGAAAAAGTAGGTGTTTCTAAAAAAGAGGCAGAAGATATGGTAAATGCTTTCTTAGAAATCGTAACTACTACTTTGCAAAATGGTGATGACGTTGTGTTAACAGGTTTTGGTGCCTTTAGTGCCAAACAACGTGCTGCTAGAACTGGTGTTAACCCTCAAAATCCTTCACAAAAGATCCAAATTCCAGCTGTGATTGTACCTAAATTTAAAGCCGGAAAAGCTCTAAAAGATGCCCTAAAATAACGAAAAGGATATTAATTAATATCTAAAAAAATCTTCTTAATTTAAGAAGATTTTTTTATTTTTTAATTAAACAAAATAGACAGGCTTACAAATATCATACTTGACCACTAAGAGTAATCATGGTATAAAAACAAATCACAATCCTGTGATTGACGACTTGTCGTTATTGATCATTTCACGCAATAAAGGAGTATCTTCAAATGACCTCTATCGCGAACGAAAAAATGGCTGATTTGCTCACCACACGTATTACCCGCATTGCACAGCTATCAAGACTGTCTGTGAGTCAGGTGGCTCTGGCCTATATCGTAGGAACACTGTGTGCCTTTATGAAATCACGCGAATTTTTCCGAATTCATGTGACCAATGAAGAAGAGAGATATTCCTTTGAATACCTGGTGGATCTCTACGTACAGGCTATGAACGACTACCAAATCAGTACTAAAAGATTCAAACGCATGGGTGATCTTGCCCTGGTAATGTCAGGACCATTTCGGGGGAGGGTCCAACGCCATAAACAATTAAGCTACTACCACAACATGGGCATGGCGGCCTACTTTCGTCTAGCAAAGATGCAACCACGACACATCTATGGAGAGTTAGCTTTCAATTTCGAAGAGCTCAGTAGGTTACTCCACCATACCTGGATCTTTCGAGAAACCTATGGAGAGGAGCACCTACTTGGACTCTACGAAAGATGGCAATCTACTAGAGATGACGTCATCAGGCTGGAGTTAATGAAAAATGGTTTTTCAAACCAAGCATTCGTCAGAGGAGTGAGTGTATAAAAACCCCATACCCAACAAACATAAAAAAACAGGGGGAGACAAAAGTTCCTGCTCCCTCCGTATTATTTATAAATACATTGTAAATAATACGGAGAGCAGAAACTATAAAAAAACAAATAATAAAAAACATCGACTTAATAGTCGATTTTTTTTATTTTTTTGAAAACTTACTCCTGGATAGATATGTCCAGATATTTTAAAAGTGTCATTGCTTCTGGAATAGAAAATTTAGCTTTTTTAATATTATTCTTTGTCGGATCAATGGAATAGTTGATCGCTCTGGTAAAATTAGACTCTGTTAAATTTGTATTATCAAAAGTGCTGTCTTTAAAATCACAATCCGTAAAATTACACTTGACTAAGTTAGCTTCTATAAAGCCAACCTTTTTAATACTAGATCTTTTAAAACTACAATTATTTAATTTTACACCATTAAAATTACATAAATCTAAAATACAATTTTCAAAATTTATTGAATCACTTAAATCAAATTTACAAAACTCAAAGTTTACTCCCAGTAATTTACAGTTTTTGAAAATAACATCACTAAATTTAGTTCCATTAAGTTTTGTGGAACTCAAATTACAACCTTCAAGTTTACAATCTATAAAATGACAATAAGATAAATCTGCCTTCCAGAAAGAACAATTAACAAACTGACAATTATCAAAATTACTTGATTTTAACTCTTCGTTTGATAAATCTATATTTTTAAATTTTTGATTAATATATTCTTGATCTGATTCCAGCATATATTATATTTTATTATATATCTTCCACTACTCTCTTGATAAATTCTTCTTTTCTTTTAGTGTATTCTTTCCGATTATCACTGTATTTTTTAAGTAATCCTCGAACCAATAAAAACGGTTTGTGTAAAAAACCCAGCTTATATTGAGTTAATTCTCCAGTTGTAGACCATAGAACTAACTATCGGAACGATTTCTTTACTGAGATAAGAGAATGGAAATTATTTACTCCTAATTTTTTTAACAAAATCTCATAACTCTAGATTATTTTTAATAATCTCTATTTTACCTTGTCCAATTATACTATAGTTATTTGGAAATTCTTCGACTGTGCATTTCATACAGGTTAAAGAATCAATACCAACTCCATATTTCATTTTAGATTCTTCTAAATCACCTTTTAATTGCTCTTGTCTGTTTCTTTCAGTATAGTGTGGTTCAAATATAGTATTCTTTACCACTCCTAATCCTTTTACAATTTTTGGTTCAATATCTTTTCCTTTACCTCTCATATATTCGCCTAAAACTTTTGTTCCAGCAGATTCACCAATAACAATGGATGCATTTTTAATTAAATTATATAACTTATCATTATCTATAATCATATTATATAATCTAATACTTTCTCTGCCACCGCTAATAAATATAAGTGGATTTTTGGCCTTTTCTATATCTTCTTGTTTTTCTGCATCAAGATATTCAATATTATTCAACTCGATGTTTCTATTAAAATAACCACTCTTCCATTCATTATCTTTTTCATCAGATTCAATACGTGCAAAAGGAATATGTAAAACTTGTTTAACACACGACTTATTAATAATTTCTTCAATTAGCTTTAGTTCAGGCTTTACTTGCCCCAAATCTACTTCAGCTCCTCCAAATAAATATAGTTTCATATAATTAATTTTATTATTTTAAATAATATCATAAAAGTTCGATTTCCCCTAGAGTTATTAAAAAAACTTGGCTAATATTAACCAAGAATTTAACGCGTAGACCACTCCACTGACCATTAGAACCTTTCCATAGAAGAGATAAAGAATGGAACCTTTTGATTCCTGATTTTTTATAAATAAACTTCTTTTCTGTGTTTAACTCTTAAAACTAAGAGTACTGTAATTTTACCTTTTTTATCAATATCAAATATTGCTCTATAATTCCCAACTCTAAACCTATAGGTTCCTGTATCGTGGTCCGTTAATTTTTTTGCGTATTTGAGGGGCTTGCCCGAATAAATAAAAAAATCTAACTTATCTAATATTCTGACAGAGATCTTCTTACCTAAGTTAGACAAATCTTTCTTTGCTTTCAATGTATAATACAATTGGTATTTCATAATGTAATTACAATCCAAGATCACGTCTGATTTGATCAGCTGTAAATAGTCTACCCTTTTTCACATCTTCTCTGGCTTCAGCAATGTCAACAGTTAATTGTTCTAAAATAGCATCTTTTTTGCTTAAAGGTTCAATTTTAAATATAGGTTGATTGCGATTCAAAACAATAAAACGCCAATTGTTTTTGGTAGCCTGTTTATATAAAGCTGTTATATTTTGACGAAATTCTTTAACGCCAATTATTTTTGTAGTCATATGTTTGTTTATTATTACTTTAGTGTAACTTAAGTGTATCTTATTTATACAACATTGTCAAATTAATTTTGTGAATAATGACACTTAACTACACACCTCTAATCCTTAACTAAAACAAAAAGTAAACACTTGTTAGTGTCCACTTTTTGGGGTACAGATCATAGTAGGCCACAGTAGAGACTATTCGAACTGAGATAAGATAAATTCTTAAATATCGGCATAATAGAACATTCTAGGTGTTAAAAAGGTCGTTTTATGGCATAATGTAGCTAAAAACTAACCATAAATTATTATGCCAAATAAAAAAGTGTCTATTCTGCAATTTAAATTTAGTAATTAAAGATGGTAGACAGGCAGATGGTAGACAAAGATATAGGTGTAAAAAATGTGGCAAGAGATTTCAAAACCAGGGCAGAAAAGAAAATAATCTAGTGGCAGTATTGTGGAATAAATATGTTTGGAAAAGACAAATAATTTCAGATTTAGCTAATGAATACAATAAAAGTGATAAATGGATAAGAGATAAACTAGACAAGGCAAAAATACAAAAAAATAAAATTGTGCCACAAAAGATAATTCTAATAGCCGATGCCACTTTCTTTTCTCGTTCAAATGGCGTACTGGTATATAGAGCGGTAAACTTAAAACAAAACTTGTGGTGGAAAGAAGTTAATTCAGAAAAAATTGATCATTACCAAGAGGGTAAACTTGCCTTAGAAGAAGTTGGGTTTACAATTTAAGCTGTTGTAATAGATGGTAGAAAGGGTGTTAAACAAGTGTTTTGCCCTATTCCTGTACAAATGTGTCACTTTCATCAAATGCAGATTGTTAAAAGATATTTAACTAGTAAACCTAAATTAGAAGCCAGTATTGAATTAAAAGTTATTGTAGCTACACTGGCCAATACCGACGAAGAAAAATTTACCAATCAATTAAATCAGTGGCACAGAAAATGGGAAGACTTTTTAAAAGAAAAAACCACTGACCTAGAAACAGGTAAGTGGCATTTTACACATAAAAGATTAAGATCAGCTTGCAGAAGTTTAAAAACTAATTTACCATATCTTTTCACTTATCAAAGATATCCAGAACTAAACATACCAAACACGACGAATTCGTTAGATGGAAGCTTCGCTCATCTGAAAGAGAAAGTCGGTTTACACAGAGGAACTGTTAGACGTAGAAAACTAAAGATAATTGAAGAGATTTTGAAGGGAAATAACACCTAAAAAGGTGTACTATGCCTAAATATCTAGTATTCATTTTATTATTATATTTGGATTCATCTCTAGGAAAGTTTTTACACCTTTACATTTAATAATCTGACCCCATATTTGTTCGGCTCTTGTGCAAAAATTTGTTCCTGGACCACCGAGACTCGGACAATTATAATATAGACTACAAATCTGTTCTTTGGTATACTCTTTTTTCTCTGTATTATAGTAATTATTTTCTGTCTTATTTCCAGCAACTGCATCCCCTATGTTGGTTTTTTGTGTATACTCTGATTTTGTACTCTCATACATCTGATCCCCTGATCCTAGGTGATTTTGAGTAAATTTACTCTTAAAAATGTAACCACCACCTATAATTGATGAGAGCAAGACCGGAACTAACGCAAGTAGCCAAGGATTATACAACCATTTTCTCTCCTTCATTTTTTGTTTTTTATTTTTTAAAACTACTGCATTTTTATTTTCCTGCTTAATGCTATTGTTATTATCATGTTCTAAATTACAATAATCCAATACAACAATACCCTCTCCAACATTAAAAACTTTTCCTACTATTTTGACTTTATCACCTTTAGATAAAACAGACACTTCTGGAGATATGGGTTCATCAAAATTGGCAGAAATACTTACACCTGATTCATCTTTAAAATTAAGAGTAATACGTGGACTAAATATATCTATACTTGTGATCTTGCCAGATGTTTCTATATTCAATCCAATAAATTGATCTTTTGTAATTTTATTAGCCAAAATAGGCGGATTATTTTTGAAAACATCCGTCATTTGTTTTGAGGTAATCTTACTAAGATTCATATTGATATCTTTAAATAACAGCTCTATTCTACCCTTTTAGTCCCCTATAGTCAATCCAATTCACCTTTACCATTTTATCTACACCAACCAAAAACTTCGCTAAAAATTTGCGTTTGACAAAACCGATTTTTGATGGTATAATAGCTCTGCTATTGACTTAGACATCAAATCAGCACCAAAAAAGTGTTTGTATAACAGCCCTATTGCGGGCTGTTTTTTTGTTTGTACTTTTTCGACGGCATATTATCTTAAATTGTTGCCTGAAATTTAAGAAAATACAGAATTTAGATACAATATTTTTTGTTTTTTCTTCTTTTTTTCGCTTCAACCTATTTGTTTAAGGATATTATCGCTTTTTTTCGCACAGTCGCGAGACTGCGAAAAAAACGAGATACCTTAACAAAGGTTGTCGTAAAAGAAAAAACAAAAAATTAGCCTTTTACTTTGATAGACTACATTATGGGATTAAAACCGACCAAATAATTCTGTAATGGTGTACTTCTCTACTTTAAGTATAGTATTAGCATATAGCTTTGAATTAATTATGATAAAAATAAATATCTTATCAATAACTGGATTAACGACACACTTAGGCTGATTCTGAGAATAAGTGTTGTAATAGAAAAAGACCAGTATTAAATAACTTAATTATTCTAATTATGGTTGAAATTTACGATTTTAAGATTATTAAGTCTGGCCTAAAAATTGAAGTGTATGATTACAAAACCAAAAAAATGGTGAGAGGATACAAACGACGACCAAGAACTAGCAAGCCAAAACCAAAAAGTCTGATGTATATGCCACAATATCTTGATCCTGAACAAATAGAGCAAATTGATGTGTTTAAATATGCTAAAGAGGTCAAGAAGAAGAAAGATGAGCAGGTATTAAAAAGTGAGTTTTCAATCCATCGTACTCAAAAAAATATTCGTAGGATAACTAACTCAAATCCACAACTTAAAAAGTTTTTGACTTTAACCTTTGCCAAAAGCATGCCTGAACTTACTAAAGCCAATTATCTCTTTAAATTGGCTATGAATAGAATATTAACTGGCAAGCCTGAGTTTGAATATATATCAATAGTTGAGTTCCAAAAAGATATTGATTATCACGGTAGAGTTAAACCAGATGGTGGATCAGTTCACTATCACTTACTTTGTAATATTGAGACGATAATAAAACGAGATAGATTTGAGTGGGAAAGATGGTTTCAAAGAAGATATTGGAAATATGGATTTGTAAAAATTAAAAATGTTACAACCGTAGACAATATGGGTGCATATTTCTGTAAATATTTAAGCAAGGATATGTATGACAAACGAATGTTTGGTAAGAAAAAATACTTTTGTTCTCGTACTCTTAAAAAGCCAGTTGAAATAATTGGATATGAAGCTAGAATATTTTTTGAAAGGTTTTTAAAAAACCTAGAGCCTACCTACAAGAATACTCATAAAGGTGAATATTCTGGATTAGTTGAGTACTCATCTTATTCGTTATGCCAAAGCGAATAAGATGAGAAAGGAGGGTAAAAATAGTTCCAACAATACTTTAAACATATTTTAGTTAGTTAAGGAGGGAAAATTAATTAATAACTTATGCAGATACATAAAAAATATGTTCTGCAATTCCAACAATTATATGAAAAAACTTATAACGAAAAACTTAGTTACGATGAATCTTATTCACAATTAAAATCATTAATAAATCTATGCAAAATAATATATTACAAACCACTAACAAAAGAAGAAAGGTCGGAATTGCGGAAAATGGAGGGAATAAAAAAGCACCTAGTTAGGTGCAAAAATGATTGACCCCCGTGTTGGCTGATCAATCACGGGGGTGCTCTCTCCTTTTTCATTGTTTCCTCCTCTAGTCCTGCGTCCGCAGGACAAATTCAATCTCCTTCTCCCGCAACATCTGCTTGAAGACCTCGACGTCATGGTCGAGTTGCTGAGACCCACTGAGTGGCGTATCCAAGGACAGATGGTTGGCACCCATAAGCCCTTTATCCTCGACACCGTGGATCCTGGCCAGATCCTCCAGCAGGTGTTTGCCGGCCAGACAAAGGCCGGGTGCATGCCCACTGGCCGTGGCGAAATACATCGCCAGTGACCAAACTCTGTAGAACTCTCCCAGCGTTTTCATGTCGCGCTCCATGGTAGTTGTTGTAATAATATAAACATTTTCAAAGTAAATAGTCAATACTCCTTGATTATTCCAACAATAATTGATATTATATTTACGACACTCAACAGAATACAATAAGCAAAAACTTTTTTATTTATTTGTCCCCAGTAAGGGGTGGCTCTTGCCGACAAATAAGGTTTTTGCTTTATTCTGTTGGGTGTCCAAGGCCATCCCTTTTTGTTTTTAATTTATTAGTTGTATGAAATACTTCGCATACGTCAGAAAATCTACCGAGGGCGAGGAAAGACAAGCTCTTTCTATCGTCAGCCAAATAAATAAAGCCAAAGAAATATTTGGTGATCTTAATATTGTTGAAGTATTAGAAGAAAAACATAGTGCTTTTAAGCCATATAACAGACCTGTATTTACTAGCATGATTGCTCGTATTCAAAATAGTGAGGCTGACGGTATTATCGCTTGGCATCCTGACAGATTATCTCGTAATGAAATTGACGCTTCTACTATCACCTATCTTGTTCGTACTGGTGTAATTAAAGATTTAAAATTTGGTTCATATAATTTTGATAATAGTCCTGAGGGAATAATGATGTTGCAATTATCCTTATCACAATCTCAATATTTTTCATCTAAACTTGGTAAAGACGTAAAGCGAGGAATGGAAAACAAATTTAATATGGGCTGGCAACCAAATATGAGCCCTAACGGATATATTAATGTTTCTACTGGTAAATATGGGTATGGAACTATAAAACCCGACCAGAAGCGATTTAAACTACTTAGAAAGGCTTTTGATTTAATGCTTACTGGTGATCATTCTGTGCCTGAAATATTGGATAAATTAACTAATGAATGGGGTTTTAGATCTAAAATTGGAAGTGGTAATTTGGCTACCAGTGCATTGTATAAAATATTCAATAATTTATTTTATGCTGGAATTATTAAATACAACGATAAGCAAAAGATTGGTAAACATAGAGCTATGATTAGTTTAGAAGAATATGATCGTATTCAGTTATTACTAGATAGAAAAGGAAAACCAAGAAGTAAGAAAAAACGATTTGCTTTTACTGGATTAATTAAGTGTGCAGAGTGTGGTTGTTCAGTTAGTGCTGATTTAAAAAAGAAGTTTATTAAATGCAAAAAACAATACAAAGAATATACTTACTATCGCTGTACTCATAAAAAACCAAGTCAACCATGTAAACAACCAGCGATTGAGGTTAAAAAGTTAGACAAACAAATTGAAGATAATTTAGCTAAATATGAACTTAAAAAAGAGTTTAAAGAATTAGCTTTTTCTGTTATTGATGAAATGAAAAAAAGTGAGCCCGATGAAAATATTATGGTTGTTAAAAATCTGCAATCCAGTATTGATAAACTAGAAATTGAAAAATCTAATTTGACTAAGGTTGTAGCAAAGGGTTTAATTCCTGATGATGAATTCACTAAACAAAGAAATGATTATGAAAAAGAGATTGTAAAATTAAAAGAGAAATTAGTTAAGACCAAAAAAGCAAGTTACAGTAACGACGAAGTAAAAAAGAAATTAGAATTTGTATCTACTGCCAAAGTAAAATTCAAGAAAGGAGATAAAAAAATTAAAAGAAGTATACTTTCTGAATTAGGCTCGAACTCGACTTTAAAAGACAGAAAACTGCATATCTTAGCCCATAAATGGCTGTTGCCGTTTGGAAATGAACTAAAAGAATTAGAGGCTAAATATACTACGCTCGAACCGATAAAAAACGGCTTAGATAAAAGAAAAAACCCAGCTTATGCTGAGTTGATTCTCCAGTTGCAGCCCGTAGGGGAATCGAACCCCTGTCTTCAGAATGAAAACCTAATGTCCTAACCACTAGACGAACGGGCCATTTATTAATGAAATATATTATACTAATTTTTGAGAAAAAGTCAATAGCAAAGCTATATATATAAAAATTAAGATAAATCATACTAAATTAGTATGGAGCCTAACACGATTGACAAAATCGATATTTAGCGGTATATTATTGTCTGTAATATGTCAGGGTAGCTCAGTTGGTAAGAGCGCAGGATTCATAACCCTGAGGTCGGGAGTTCAATTCTCCCCCCTGACACAAAAACACTTTAAAAAAGTGTTTTTCTTTTTTAATATATTTCATATTTAGGGTTGCAAAATTAACAAACTATGCTAGAATACGCCAATATGAAAGACATATACCAAATATTAGAAAAATTAAATATTGTTTTTACCAAATATGATCATGAGGCTGTTTTTACAGTAGCCGAATCTGAAAAGATAGATAAAATATTACCTGGAACCAAAACAAAAAATCTTTTTATTAGAAACAAAAAAGGAGATAAATATTGGCTTGTAATCATTGAAGGAGAAATAAGAGCAGATATGAATGAACTGAAAAAAATTTTAGGTGAAAACAAAATATCATTTGCTTCGGCCGAAAAATTAAAAAAATATCTTAATCTTACCCCTGGTTCTGTATCCCCTTTTGGACTCATTAATGATAAAAATCATGAAGTGACTGTTATAATATATGATGATGTATTAAATAAAAATGATTCTATAAATTTCCATCCAAATATTAATACATCAACTTTAAATTTAAAAGTCTCTGATTTTAAAAAATATTTAGAATGGACAAATAATAAAATAACATACTTTAAAAAATAATGTACTTATGAAAATATTGGGAATTGAAAGCTCCTGCGATGACACTTCTGTGGCACTATTAGAATTTCACCAGAATTCTTCTATTATTCTTTCTGAAAAAACTATTGACCAAATTGATATCCATAAAAAATATGGTGGGGTTGTTCCTGAGTTGGCTGGTAGAGCACATGCTGAAAAAATAGTACCACTGATCGAATCCGTATTAAAGAAAAACCACAAACCAGATGTGATTGCTGTCACAGCCGGGCCAGGATTAATTACAGGTCTCTTGGTTGGAGTAGAAGCAGCCCGTACTCTTTCATATATCTGGAATATTCCCTTGGTAGCTGTTAATCATATTGAAGGACATATCAGTTCAGTGGAAATTAACAATGACAAAATACAATACCCTGCTTTGGCTTTAATAGCCAGTGGAGGACATACTGAACTGATACATATTTTAAAAAATAATGAGTATGTCAAACTAGGCAGCACCAAAGATGATGCAGTGGGAGAATGTTTTGATAAAGTAGCAAAACTAATTGGCTTTCCTTACCCCGGCGGACCACATATCTCAAAAATGGCTGATAGTGGCGATGAAAAAAAGATTAAATTTCCCCGCCCCATGATAAAACAAAAAAACTTTGACTTCAGTTTTAGCGGTTTAAAAACATCAGCCCTGTATTGGTTACAAAAAAACAAAGTTGAAGAAAAAAAACAAAAAAATGATTTTTGTGCTTCATTTCAACAGGCTATCATAGATGTATTAATTGTAAAAACTATGAAGGCTATTAAAAAAATAAAGCCAGTTTCATTTATTCTCGCCGGTGGTGTATCAGCAAACAAAAAATTAAAAAAAAAATTCGAAATTAATATTCAAAATGAATATCCAAAGATGAAAATACGCTATCCGGAAGTTAAATACGCTATGGACAATGCAGCCATGATAGCTACGGCTGGATATTATAAGGCAAAGAAAAAAGAATTTACTGATTGGGATAAAATATCAGCTGATCCAAATTGGAAAATATATGTATAATAATATATCTACAAACGGTATTAAAAAATTGATGCTTTCTCATTCTTTTTTTATTGCTGCCAAAACATTATTTGATATTTTTTTGAATGTATACATTTGGAAATTGACGGCTAGTTTAAAAATTGTTGCCATATACTGGATAATATATTTAATAGCTCACACAATATTTTTTACGATTTTTGCTTCTAGAGTTAAAAAGGGATATACCAAAATGCCAAAAAAATTAAGTGTGCTAGGATATATTGCCAGTGCTATTATCCTTTTGGTATTACAAGAAAAAGCAATTGAATATATAGTTCCCCTTTCATTATTGATTGGATTTGCTAGTGGAACATATTGGATCAGCTACCAAATAACACGATTTGATGCTACTCATACGAAAAACCGTGGTAATTATACTGGTTACGAAAAAGGTATTAAAAAGACCATTGGAATATTGCTTCCAGTATTAGGTGGCTTTATTATTACTACCAACTTTTTTGGTATAAATTATGGAGGTGTATTCCTGCTGTCTACTATATTTTTTATAATATCATTTATAATTGGTGGTAAAAATTCTAAAATAAATAAAAATAAAAAGCTACAGATAAGAAAAACAATAAAAATTATTTTTAAACAAAAAGATATAGTAAAGGCAATGTATTCATATGTACTGAGTGGATTTTCCAGAACAGGCTCCATTGAAAAAAGTATTATACCGTTAGTAATTTTTCATGCCATTGGCAATGAACTTCAACTTGGCGGTTGGCTATCACTTTTTTCCGCTATATCAGTTATCACGTCAATTATCATTGGAAAATATATAAGAAGAAAATATTATAAAACCGCTATTACTTATAGCGGAATATTACTAGTATTATCTATTTTACTACTAATTGGTATACCAACCTTTTGGACAATGATAATATTTGCTATAGTGCGAGAAATCATCACCTTATTTATTATGATTCCAAAAAGAGTCATTAGTGAAAATTTAATTCATGAGATTCCCGATTATCAAGAATATAGGGTGGAATATATAATAATTAGAGAATGGTGTGGAATAATGTTTGGACGAGTTCTAAGTTACGTGATATTACTTTTTGTAGTCAGTCTTACAATTCATAATCTAAAATATTTCTTCATACTGATGGTTCTGGCAATAACCATTGAAATATTTCTTCTACGAAGTATTAAAAAAAGTTCCTATCGTCAACAACTAAAGTGTGGTGAAGCAGCCATTACCAATGAGATCCTCTAATAAAGCAATCAACTGATCATCATCAGATACTTGGAATGATGTTTTTATCATGTTTCCTTCTACATCAAGGTATAGTTGTTTGTTGCCAGGGTATTGTTTAAAAATTTCTTTCATTTGTTCTCCTTTTTCTTTGACATCATCTTTTAATATTCGTATAACTAAACGATCTTCATTCTTTATCCTACCTGGTATTGATTGAGATGCAACACTACTATGTACAGTTAATTGTGATATTAACTGTGTCATATTCCCTTCATTTAGAGTATAAGCTTTTTCAACAATTAATTTATTGTCCCCTTCTTGTTCTGGAGTTCTACTTACTACACAAACAATATCACCTTCTTGCCAAATATCTTTAGTAGTTTCATAGGCTTTGGGAAATACTAGTAATTCCATACTAGAGGTAGTATCGGCAATAGTAACAAACATCATCATTTTTCCTGTTTTAGTGATTTTTTTCTTTGTCTTTTCTACCACTCCACCGACTACAACCCAATTGTTTTTTTCTATTTCCAATACATGTTCAAGGGCAGTTAAACAACTATCCATATTTTTTTGAAAATATTCAAATGGATGAGCAGTGACATATAGGCCGAGTAATTCCTTTTCCCAATGAAGTTTTTCATCTTTGGTAGCATCAGCTTGTTCCTCTATTCTTATTTTTCGATCTAATTCGATATTAGTGCCAGCAAACAAAGAATCTTGAATACTACTATCTATCTCATTTAAATATTTAATGTAATTAAGGATATTTTCTGTATTACCAAGCAATACTCCCCTATCTATTCCGAAACTATCAAGAGCTCCACATCTGACCAAACTCTCTAATGATTTTTTATTCATATCTTTATCACGACAACGATGAAGCATATCTTCCAAACTTTTAAACTTACCGTTGTTTTTTCTTTCTTTGTAAATTACACGAGAAATATGTTCCCCTACATTTTTAATACTACTCAAGCCAAATCGTATATGTTCTTTCTCGTCTGTACTTTTTTTAATCATGGCAAAATTAACAAAACTCTCATTAACATCAGGTGGTAAAACACTAATCCCCATTCTACTACATTCAGAAATTATACTAGAAACTTTTTCCACATCTCCTGATTCCGTGATAAGGACAGCAGTCATATACTGTATGGGAAAATTTGCTTTTAAATATGCTGTCTGATAAGCAATCATGGCATAACAAGCACCATGTGATTTGTTAAACCCATAACCAGCGAAAGGTTCGATCACATTTTCAAAAATATTTATTGCTAATTTTTTATCATAACCTTTATTCATTGCTCCTTTAATAAATTTGTCACGCTGTGCTTCTAATTCTTTAATAATTTTCTTTCCAATAGCACGACGTAAAATATCTGCTTCTCCTAAAGAAAATCCAGCAAAAATTTGAGCGAGTTGAAGAATTTGTTCCTGATAAATAGCGATGCCATACGTTTCTTTCAAAACCGGCTCCAAAGATTCATGGGCATATGTTACTTTTTTAGTACCATGTTTACCGGCAATATAGTCAGGAATCCATTCCATTGGTCCCGGACGATACAATGATACCATAGCTATAATATCTTCGAATTCAGTTGGTTTTAATTCTTTTAAATAACGCTTCATGCCAGCTGACTCTAATTGAAATACGCTAGTAGTATCACCTCTTGTTAAAAGATCAAATGTTTTTTTATCATCAATAGGAATTTCTTTTAAAAATATTTTTTTACCAATGGTTTTTTCAGTAACTTCAATAGTATTTTGCAATACTGTTAAATTACGCAAGCCAAGAAAATCCATTTTTAATAAACCTAATGATTCCAGTGGCTTGGCAGAAAATTGAGTAATAATATCCTCATCGTTTTTTGGTGGGTGTTGTAAGGCAGTGTAGTTTGTTAATGGCTCATCAGCAATTACAACGGCACAAGCGTGTACCGACATATGACGCACCATGCCCTCTATTTTTAGAGCATTATCCACTACCTTTTTTAATAATTCATTTTTCTTAATAGCCTCTCGTATCTCTGGAGATACCTTAATAGCATCTTGTAATTTTGTACCTGGTTTAGATGGAATTAATTTAGCAAAATCATTCATTTGATTAAAAGAAATTCCAAAAGCACGACCAACATCTTTAACAGCTGCCCGAGCAGCCATGGTTCCAAAAGTACAAATTTGTGCTACTTTATCTCTACCATATTTATCAGCCACATAATCAATTACTCGATCACGATTATCATCAGCAAAATCCATATCAATATCAGGCATAGATACACGAGCCGGATTAAGAAATCTTTCAAATAGTAATCCATACTTTAATGGATCTATTTCAGTAATATCTAAAGTGTATGCAACTATTGCCCCGGCAGCTGATCCTCTGCCTGGCCCCACTACAATTCCATTATTCTTAGCCCAATTAACAAAATCCCAAACAATTAAAAAGTACCCCACAAAACCCATCTCCGTAATCATCTTTAATTCATAGTCTAATCTTTCTTTTAATTTTTCCTCCTCCTTATTTAAATTATCTCCGACAATTAATTGTTCAACACTATGATTAAGGTTGTATTTATTTTTTAAACCATTATAGCAAAGTTCGCGTAAATATTCAGACGAATCTTTAGGGGTTTTGAACTTTGGAATTAAATTCTTTCCAAATTCAAAATCAACGTTACACCGCTTAGCAATCTTGACCGTATTTTCGATGGCTTGAGGAATATGTTTAAATCTACTAATAATATCTTTTTCCCTAGCCAATGAACAATCCAGATCAATATTCGATCTTCTGGTGGGATCGTTAACTTGTTTTCCATCGCGAATACAGGTCAAAATATCTTGTGCTTCAGCATCTTCTGGATCAACATAATGAACATCTCTTGTCACTATTAGTGGCGCTCCGCTTAATTTTGACAGTTCAATTAACTTATTATTTAATTCTGACTGACCCTCTAGAGCAGGAAGATCCATCATTTCTAAAAAGAAATTATTATGACCAAAGATATTTTGATATTCTTCAACGACTTTCTTAGCTTTTGTAATATCATCAGTAAATCTCAAAATTTTAGGAATCTCACCACCAAAACAAGCACTAGAGGCAATAATGCCTTTGCCATATTTTTTTAGTAATTCTTTATCTACTCTAGGCTTATAGTAAAAACCTTCCAAATATGAAGTAGTGACTAATTTCAATAAATTCCTATACCCCTCATTGTTTTCACACCACAGTACTAAATGATGATATTTATTTTTATGATCCCTATCAGCCATAGTAATCGGCGCTACATATACTTCACAGCCTAAAATCGGCCTAATACCTTCAGCTTTACAAGTTTTGTAAAATTCAACCACGCCAGAAACATTACCATGATCGGTTAAAGCCAAAGCATCAAATCCCTTTTTTTTAGCAGAAGCCACAAGATCCTTTATTTGAGGAAGACCATCAAGCAAAGAATAGTGGGAATGGACATGTAGATGAGTGAATTTAGACATAATCTATCTAGATAATATATCCTCAGTTTACAACATAGAGGCTAGAAAAGCAAACAAAAAAACTCAAAAAATATTTCTGAGTTTTTTCTCCTTAACAATTTTATTTGTCTTAGATAGAAGATGAAGAATTTATAATACGGCGTTAATACATGTTGACGAACATGATTTTACTTCTGAGAAATGATAACCGCGACGAAAATCATTGTCTCAAAAGTAAAATTATACCAATCAAATTTATCAAAAATTTTAAACTAATTATATGTGTTTTTGACTAACTATCCCCGCTTTTAATATTTCCTAAAGCACTCTCTCTTGGGTGCTCTATTTATTATTAAATGTAAATTCTTCAATTAACAGATATAATTTACCAATAAATAAACGATAGCATAACACTATATTTACGTCAAGTATTTACTTTACTTTTTATACTTATTTAATTACATTTTTACTAATCTTAGCCAAATAGTTATCCACAGTATGTAAATTTAATATATACAAAAAAAGATATACAAACAAAAAAAGCTTGACAAAACGTCAAGGGTGTGCTATAATGGCATTATCTTAACCTTTGCAGGAGGGAAAAAATGACCGGGTAGCGGGTAGATAGTTAAAAAGAAGAAAAAAAACTAAAACCCCCCCAACAACTGCTGATGCAGTACAACCGACCCCGCGCTATCTTCGCGGGGTCTTCTTTTTGTTATTTTATAGTATCTTTTTTTACCTTATCCCACAAATTATCAAAAGCGTATTTCACTGTACTGGTAATATCTTTATCTTTAATCATCACTGCTATTTGTTTTCCTTTAAAACTTGACATCCATACTATGTCATCATATACAACAATATCACCATGAAAATCACCTTTGTTGGTGTATATAATGTGATTATTGTCTTTTTTAACAACTCCGGGTTCTTGTTTTTTTGATAAAAAGATAATCTTGCGATTAATTTTTTTCTTTATTAATTTTTTAAAGTATGGTTGATCATATCTGTTTGGATATAAAATATCTATATCATCTAAATTACCATATTCAAATACTTCTTCTGTTTTTGTATTGAGTACATCTTCCTGTAAGGCCCTGAATGCCTCCATGCCTTCATACATCTTTACCACTGGTTTATCACCACTCTCCATTAACTTTAATTCATTAATGTGATGATTAATTTCTTTTACCGTAGCTTGCATGCTATTAATCCTATTGTTTGCCAAAGCCACTACCCTCTCTGGTGGTTCAGCAGCATAAACTTGTTTTTTTCCTTTTTCTATACTAGTCATTAAACCAAGTTTTGTTAGTGACCCAATCACGTTATATATAGTTACCCGAGAAAGTTTAACTGAACGAGCAATTTCCAGCACGGACTGTGGTCCAGCTTTAAGAGAGTAAAGATAAACTTTTGACTCTGCATCTGTTAAACCTAATATTTGTAAATACTTTTGCCATTTTTCCATACGTTTATTATTTAAAAGCAATCTAATTACATTATATCAATCAACTATCTTAAAGTAAATAGTTACATCTTTTATTTTTTATGGTATAATATTAATACAATTTAATTATTAACTTTGGAGGTATGTTTTTAGAAAGTTCAAAAGATATTTTATACCTAGTAATAGCCTTCTGTATTATATGGGTAACAGTATTTTTATGCTGGATGTTCTATTACGTAACACGTATTTTACGAAATGCCAGTCAAATCATTGAAGAGTTTAGATTAAAACTTCAACATCTTACTGAATCCATTAATCATATCCGAAATAAGGTGGAAGGATTATCAAATTTATTTACTTTAGGTTCAAGTGGCATCTCAGGATTTGCCAAAAAATTTGCTACAAAACATGCAAATAAAATGGTAAACAAAGGAACTGAAGCCGTGAATAAAGCGGCCAAAGAAGCGGTGAACAAAGCAGTAAAATCAACTGCTAAATCAATGAAAAAGGCTGCAAAGAAAATTAAAAAGAAAAAATAGCAAATAACAATAAATAAAAACCACCAGTAGTAAACTGGTGGTTTTTATTTTATCAATAATTTTTCTACTTTCTAATACTAGCGTCAAATTCTTTTTCCAAAATCTTCATTATCTTTTCTTGTACCGCATCAACCATATTAGATTCTAGCGTCTGTTGATAGCTCCCATAAATTAAATGAAAGGCTATTGACTTATATCCTTCACCAATATTTTTTCCTTGATAAACATCAAACAGTTCAACTTTTTGTAAAATTGGATCAATGGATTGAATCTTTTCTACTAGATCACTAAATTTAATATCATCTCTTACTATCACCGCCAAATCTCTTAGAATAACTGGATATTCAGATATTTTAGTATATTTCAGGCTATTTATTGTTACTACTTCTAATAATCTATTGAGATTAATTTCCACTACTCCTACCCTAACTCCCAAACCATTTTTAGTCGTTGCTTGAGGATGAAGCTCAAAAATATTACCGATATTACTATCGCCAACTAAAACATGGGCACTCCTACTGGGGTGTTCCCAAGCTCGGCTTTTATCACTAGTCAATTCAAAAGAAATATTAAATGATCTACTTATACTTTCCAAAGCGGCTCTAGCACTATTAAATGGATTATCATCTTTTTTAGATGCAAACACTGATGTTAAATATGTATCTTGACGTGGTAACATTTCATCTCCTTTCTTATCAACTTTCTGTCCCATCTCTTCTGTCCTAAATACTTTACCAATTTCAACTAATTTAACTGTTTCAAAAAATTCAATATTTTTAGCAATATTTTCTAATAAATTAAGCAAAAGATCGCGTCTAAGGTACGGCTTCTCTTTAGAAATTGGATTATCTAATTCAATATATTGTCCCCTATCATCATTGATATTAGCTATTTGTTTTTCTGAAACAAATGAATAGTTGTAGCTTTCGGTGTAATTTAAATTTTGTACAAACAGATCTAATGCTTTTCTTTCTAAAATACGAAGTGTATTTTGCTCTGGTGGTATAATTGGAAAACTAGGTAAAATACGATCAATATTATCATAACCATAAATACGTGAGATTTCCTCTACCAAATCTTCAGCAATTGAAATATCTTTAGTGGCCCTCCAACTTGGGACGATAACAGAAAGCCCCTCTTTTTTTTCTTTTAATTCAAAACCCAAACTTTCTAATATTTTTATTACTTCTTTTTCCTTCAATTCCACCCCTATTTTCTTCCACAACAATTCCCAAGTGAGTTCAATTGGTCCATGGTGAAGAGAAAAGTCTGATTTATCAGCTACATTACTAATAACTTCTGCACTAGGACAAAGTTCCAATACTAATTGTACCGCTCGTCTTAAAGCTAATTCGCAGTTAATTGGATCAAGGGATTTCTCAAAGCGAGAAGATGAATCCGAACGCAAATCAAGACGTAAAGCACTACGACGTATATTGGTAGCACTAAAATTGGCTGATTCAAATACAATACTAGTTGTATTTTTGGTAATTTCTGAATTCTTTCCTCCCATGATGCCAGCTAAAGCAACTGCTTTCTCGTTATCAGCAATAACTAAATCTCTATCATCTAACTCATGCTCGTCATCATCCAAAGTAATAAATTTTTCTTTATTGGTTGCCCTTCTTACTTTTATTAAATCGCCTGACAAATTTTGCGAATCAAAAGCATGCATGGGCTGACCCAAATCATACATAACATAGTTCGTAATATCAACAATATTATTAATTGAACGAAGCCCAATAGAAAGTAATCTTTTTTTAAGCCACTGAGGAGACTCTTCTACTTTTATTCCATTCAAAGCTACCGCCATGTATCGTGGACATAATTTTGTGTCCTCCACTTCCACCCCTATCTTTCTCTTTTTACCTTCTTTTATCTTAGGTGGGTCATACTGTGCCAACTTTTTATTATACAGTGCAGCCACTTCACGACTAAGACCATAGTGTCCCCAAAGATCTGGACGATGTGTCATGGACTTGTTATCAATATCAAACACAGCATCATTTAATTCCAATGCTTCAATGATAGGGGTACCATTTTTAATAGATTTATCAAAAAACTGAATACTTACACCATCATTTAATAATCCTAATTCCTGGTCAAGACATAACATTCCTTCCGAAGTTTCACCCCTCATTTTAGTCTTCTTTATTTCTTTGTTGCCTGGTAAAATAGTTGGCGCCAATGCTACAGGTATTTTAAAACCCACTTCCATTTCTACCATCTGACCAAATATTACTTGTCTAGGGCTATCTTCACCAACATTAATTTGAGCTATACTTAATTTATCAGCGTTAGGATGTTTTTTAATATCTAAAATTTCACCTACCACGATACCATCCAGACTATCAGATTGTTTTTTAATATCTTCTACCTCAACCGTACTCATAGTTAATTTATTTCCCAATTCTTCGGCTGTTACTGAATCTGGTAAATCTACGTATTGTTTTAACCAATTAAAGCTTACTTTCATATTTAAAATTGTTTTAAAAATCTTATATCTCCACCATGAAGTAATCTAATATCATCAATCCCATATTTTTGCATGCATAACCTCATGGAACCTAAACCAAAAGCAAAACCTGTCCATTCTTTTGGATCTAACCCCCCATGCTTTATTACCTCTGGATGTACAAGGCCACAAGGAAGTGTTTCTACCCAGCCAGAGTGCTGGCAAGCACCACAGCCCTTGCCCTCGCACACTAAACATTTCATATCTAATTCAAAACCCGGTTCCACAAAATCAAAATGACCAGGACGTAATCTAACTTCCACTTCTTTCTTTAATACTCCTTGTAGTAATTCTTTCATTACAGCCACTAAATTAGCAATAGATATATCCTTGTCAACTACTAATCCTTCCATTTGATAAAAAGTATGCTCATGTGAACCATCAGTGGCTTCATTTCTAAAACAACGACCGGTAACTACTGTACGAAGTGGAGCACCATATTTTTGCATGGCTCGTACTTGCACTGGTGAAGTATGAGGACGCATACACCATTCAGGATTGTCCTTAGTATAAAAAGTATCCATACCTTCTCTAGCCGGAGAAGTGGCTGGAATATTCAAAGCTTCAAAAGCATAATATGTACTTTCAAGTTCGGGACCATCTAGTACCATAAAACCCATGGAAGTAAATAGATCTTCCAACTCACGATGAACAATTGTCATGGGATGATAGTGACCTTGCTCTTTGATAGGAAGTGATGGTTGACTAATATCCACCTTTTCTATTTGTAAGCTTTTCTTCCATTCCTCAGCTGTTAACTCTTGTTTTTTTTCTTCAAAAGCATCTTCAATAACTTTCTTTACTTCATTGGCCAATTGACCAACAACCTTTTTCACGTCATCACTTAAATCTTTTATGCCTTTCATAATAGCAGTCAATTCTCCGGCCTTTCTTCCTAATATACTATTTTCTAATTCTTGTAATTGTACTTTGTCCTTTATTGATTTAACAGCTAGCAGTGCCTCTTGTTTTAATTTTTCTAATTGTGACTTCATAATTTTGTATTATTTTCTAGGTTGATACTTTATGGAGAAATGGTAAACACTACCTTAGCATCATCTACCTGTTCCCTATTTTGTTCATCATCAGCAGTAGTAATTTTATGATATCCATCATACATTAATGTCATCTTAAGTCGAAAATTTTCAGCTTCTTCATCTGATATATTCACACCATCTGGTCCACTTGATATTACCATGTATGATTCAATCATTCTAAACAAATCTTGTTCATTGGCTTCTAATACCTGTACTAATACTGGTATAACATCATTAGCTTCATCAGCTCTATCCCACATAATTTTTTGTACTAACTCTGAAAATATCCTGTTCTCCCTTAAAAAATCAACAACAAATCTTTTCTTTTTCTCTTTTTCTCTTTTGTCTTTAACTTCCTGACCTCGAGTTTCAAAATTTAATAACTTACCTTTTTCTTCTCTTTTCTTTAACATAATATATTTTTAAAATATTTTATCTATAATACTTTTAAACCCACCAGTAAATCTCCCAATATCCTTTACCGTTATAATTACTACTAAAAGCATTAACAATAAAAAACCAATGGAATGAGCCACCTGCTCATATTTCATGGCAATATTTTTCTTAAAGAGTTTTCCTATTGCCAAAAATACTAATCTTCCGCCATCCAATGCAGGTATGGGTAATATGTTCAGAATGGCTAAATTTAATGATAACACAGCTGTAAAATTAAGCAAATAATGGACTCCTAATTTAGCAATCTGTCCTGTCATAACAGCAATACCAATTGGACCTGATATGGCTGAACTAACTCCAGCTCCAGTAAATAGTCCCTTGATAATAAAGTAAAAAGCTACTAGAATTGCTTTCAAATACAAAAATGTCAGAATAACCCCTTCATAAATAGCCCTATACCAAGGATATTGTATTATACCCACTTCAGTAATTGATACACCAAATCCTCCTTTTCCAGTATCTTTATACACCATGGGTGTTATTTTCTTATCAAATACCTCTTCTCCTCTTGTGATCTGTATATATATTTCTTTTTCTTTATTCCTATCAACATAATCTTGCATCTGTTTCAAGTGAGGACTACTAATCTCATCAATTTGAACAACTACATCTCCAGCTTTTAAATCAGCCTTGGCAGCGGGCATATCTGGCAATACTTGCATAATCTGTAATTGACGATTTTTTACCTTAACTGAATCATCAAGACCATCAACTGATTGAGGAAGACCAATCATAAATCCAAAAGAAAATATGACTGCTGCTAAAAGAATATTCATTACAACACCGGCTACTATGGTTATTGCCTTGCTAGTAAATGATTTAGATACAAAACTATCAGCATCGGTATTTTCTCCTTCTTCCCCCTTGATCTTAACAAAACCACCAATAGGAAGATAATTAAATGAATACAAAGTATTTGGAATCCAACCATCTACTTCTCTACTCAATTCTTCAGCATCTTTTCTATTCCAAACAAAACGCCATTTTTTTAAAACCGTACTTCCATCTTTTTTAACTAATCTTTGTAAGCCACAACAACGAGGTGGAAAACCAAAGCCAAATTCATAAACTTTCATTCCACTTTTACGAGCAGCAATAAAATGGCCAAACTCATGAGACAAAACCAATAAACCAAGTATTATTAAAAATACTAATAATGTGAACATAATCTTCTATTGAATTATCCAATTAATTGATATATAATACGATAAATTAATTAAGTCTTAATCTAAAATATTATGAATGTAGTTTACATTGTTTTAGTGGTCTTAGCAATAGTTATCTTTTGGCTAATTATTATCTTTAATGGGTTAATTAGAAGTAGAAATAGGGTGGACGAAGCTTTTAGTGATATTGATGTTCAATTAAAACGTCGCTATGACTTAATTCCAAATTTAGTAGAAACTGTCAAAGGTTACGCCAAACATGAACAAGGAACCTTTGATATGGTAGTAAAAGCTAGAAGTGCAGCCATGAATGTTCATGGACAAAAAGGTAATCTCAGAGAAAGTGCACAGGCTGAAAACATGCTAACAGATACTTTAAAAAGTTTGTTTGCTTTAACAGAAAATTATCCTGATTTGAAGGCCAATCAAAATTTCTTACAACTGCAGGACGAACTATCTGATACAGAAAACAAAATACAAGCTGCCAGACGCTTCTATAATGGAAATGTTCGTGATTTCAATACCAAAATACAAATATTTCCAACCAACCTAATTGCTAGTATGATGAAATTTACAAAATATGATTTTTTTGAAGCTCAAGGAAAAGAAAAAGAGAATGTAGTAGTAAAATTCTAAAACGATTATGTACAGTCAAATAGACTCAAACAAAAGGAAATCTGTAATTTTAATAATGGTGTTTATCGCTGTCATTATTGGACTTGGATATATCTTTGATCTTGCCTGGGGCACACCTGGTATGTATGGTGGTGTTTGGATTGCTATCATTATTTCACTGTTAATGACCTCTATATCATATTTCAAAGGTGATAAAATAGCGCTGAAAGTCAGTGGAGCAAAGCCGATCACTAAAGAAAACAATCGCTATGTATACAACCTGGTAGAAAATCTCTGTATTACAGCTGGCGTTCCAACTCCCAAGGTATACATAATGGAAGACAACGCCATTAATGCTTTTGCCACTGGTCGTAAACCAGAATTAGCTTCCATAGCGATTACCACTGGAGCAATAAAAAAATTAAAAAATGAAGAATTAGAAGGCGTACTAGCTCACGAACTTTCACATATTAAAAATTATGATATTCGCTTCATGATGTTGGTAGCCGTACTAGTGGGTGCTATTGCTATTATGTCGAATATATTTATACGAAGTAGAATATTTGGCTTTGGAGGGCGTGATAATGATAATAAAGGAAATATGGGGGCGATACTAATGATTGTTGGCATTGTTCTAGCTATTCTCTCTCCTATTATTGCTGAAATAATAAAGCTTTCCATATCACGCAAAAGAGAATATTTAGCAGACGCATCTGGTGCTTTACTCACCAGATACCCAGAAGGATTAGCCAAAGCCTTGGAGAAAATATCAAATGATAATCAACCAATGAAGAAAGCTTCCGAAGCAACTGCCCATCTTTTTATTGCCAACCCATTTAAAGGTAAAAAAATGAGTGAGATATTCTCCACCCATCCTCCTATTCAGGATAGAATAGCTAAATTAAGAGAGATGGCTTAAAAAATTATAAAATACAAAAAAACTCTGGTCTACCCAGAGTTTTTTTGTATTTTATATTAATTTAAAATTATCCAGTAATCATATCTTGTATCTCTTGTAATTTTTCTGTTAAAAGTTCTTGACTATTAGCTTCCACATTTAATCTTAAAACCGGATCATTAGCTGATGGTCTAACATTAAAACGCCAATCATTAAAATCAAAAGTAATACCATCAATTTTGTCTATTTTGCCCCTTCCAGTATATTTTTTTTCAATACTACTCATTATCTCTTTGGCATCAATAACTTTAAAATTAATTTCACCTGATACATAATAGTCTCCTAAATCTTCTATTAATTCAGATAATTTTTTGTTATTCTTAGACATTAATTCAAGAATAATAAGGGCTGGAACAAAACCATTTTCCATATAGGCATTATCAGAAAAATAATAATGTCCACTTACTTCACCGCCAAAAATTGATTTAGTTTGTTGCATTTTCTTTTTAATATATGTATGACCCACTTTTTCAGAATAAGCTTTGCCACCTTTACGCTCTACCCAATCAACAATAGCTTTAGTGCAACGAATATCATAGACTATATTACTTCCCGGTTTCTTTTCCAAAAAATATAAGGCCAATAACGCCACTATAAAATCACCATTTACGAATTTTCCATTTTCATCAATAAAATATACTCGATCACAATCAGCATCCCAAGCTACCCCTAAATCAGCTCCTGTTTCTTTTACTCTTTTCATAATATCCAGCCTATTTTCTTCTACTAATGGATTGGCTTGATGATTTGGAAAGTTGCCATCGGGATCAAAATACATCCTATCAATATTTAAATCCATACCAACAAACACCTTGTCGGCTACTAAGCCGGCCATACCATTTCCAGCATCCATAACAACATTATATTTTTTTATAGAATCAACATCGGTAAAACTTTTAGTAAATGTTACATAATCATTCCAAACATCTTTTTCTGTGAGAGTGCCTTTTTCTTTTTCTTCCCACGATTGTTTATTGAAAATATCTTCTAATTCTTCCATGCCCACTCCTCTTCCAATCGGAGAAAGCATGTTATTTTCATCTAAACGTAAAAATTTTAACCCATTGTACTCCAATGGCATATGAGAAGCAGTAATCATAATTCCACCATCAAACTTATAAAACCAAGTGGCAAAATACAAAACATCTGTGGACACTAAACCAATATCAGTAACATCAATACCCATAGCACATAATCCTTCAATTAATTTTTCTTTTATTTCTACCGATGAATTTCGACAATCCATGCCAACTACTACTTTTTGGGGATTAGCAAAGACTGCGTATGCTTTGGCAATTTTATTGACGATATCAGCAGTAAGTTGAGTGCCATACTCACCCCTAATATCATAATTACGAAAAATATTATTTAAATCCATATTTATGTTATTTAAGCTTGAATTATTAATCATTTTATTATATACTACTGTTATCAAAAGAACAAATACTAATTAATTCTATGGATATTATAGAGAGATTTTCAACCTACTTAAAAGATGCTTTGACACGCTCAGTAATATTAGCTACTGAACTACATAATAAAGAAGTGGAGCCACTCCATATATTTTTTACCCTTTCATCTCAAGCTGGATCTATGGCTAATGAAATAATTAATAGACTAAAAATTGATCCTAAAATAATGGAACAATTTTTATTAGAGTTTCCTGCTATTAAGCAAACGAATAAAAAAGATAAACAGCAAGCAGAACTATCTACCATGTCAATTAAAGCAAGAAATGTTTTGGAAAAAGCAATAATGTATGCTCACAAAAACAAACACAACTATGTCGGCACAGAACATCTGCTTTTATCCCTTATTGAGATAGATGATAAATTAATTAGTCAGTTATTTAAGATTAGTAATGTAAAAAAAGAGGATATAATAAAAAACATAGAAGCTATATTAAATAATGCCAGTCAATTCACACAAATTGCAGAAATAAGTGAGGTGATAGAAAAAATGCAAAGTAGCTTGAATAATATTTCCCCCATCCCTCCTGCTAGCATGGCGGATCAACTAAGTAGAATGTCATCTCCTATGAATAAACAAAATAATCAAACATCAACTTTAGAACTTTTTGCCACCAATTTGACCGATACAAAAATACAAAAAAATATTGATCCGGTTATTGGTAGAAAAAATGAAATAGAAAGAATGATACAAATTCTTTGTCGCCGAAATAAAAATAATCCAGTCCTAATCGGTGAACCAGGTACCGGTAAAACCGCCATCGTAGAAGGATTAGCCAAAAAAATATGTACTGGTGATGTACCAGACATACTTCTTAATAAAAAAATATTTGCAATTGATATGGCTATGCTACTAGCTGGAACTACTTTTCGAGGAGAATTTGAAGCCAGATTGCAACAACTAATTGAAGAAATTAATCATGATCCAAATATAATTGTCTTTATTGATGAATTGCATAATATTGTGGGAGCTGGATCTAACCAGGGAACCATGGATGCGGCTAATATTCTAAAACCAGTCTTGGCTCGAGGACAATTACGCTGTATTGGGGCTACCACACCAACTGAATTTAAAAAATATATTGAAAATGATGGTGCTCTAGAACGTCGATTCCAACCAATAATAATCAAACAATCAAACGTAGAAGATACTGCAAAAATATTAATTGGTATAAAGAGTAATTATGAAAAATATCATAATGTAATTATTACTGATAAAGCAGCAGAAGAAGCAGCCCGGTTGTCTGAACGCTATATGACAAATAAATTCCTGCCAGATAAAGCAATTGACTTGTTAGATGAGACCGCAGCTTCGGTCCGTATTAAAATGAAACATTCTACTGTTCAAAAAAAATTAATTAAACTAGAAAAAAAATTAAAACAAATAACTTGCGATAAAGAACAGGCTGCTTTACAGGATGATTTTGAAAAAGCAGTTAAATTAAAAGAACAAGAACAAGATCTCATTAACCAAATTGCTAAAACAAAAAAAATAATCAAACCAAACAATAAGAAAAAAGTAATTGTTACTGAAAAAGATGTTTTGAATCAGCTAGCTAAAATAATAAATACAGATGTTGACAAACTGCTTGTTCAAGAAAAAAATAGAATGCATAATCTAGAAAGAAAAATTGGTTGTGAGCTTATTGGACAAAATGAAACCATAAAAGAAGTGGTGGAAGCTATCAGACGTTCTCAATTACAACTATCAAACCCTAATCGACCAATGGCATCTTTCATTTTCGTCGGTAATAGTGGCGTTGGAAAAACAGAATTAGCTAAAATATTAACAAAAAACATCTACCCAAATCAAGATGCTCTTATACAGCTTAACATGAGTGAATTTAATGAATCTTTTGGAGTATCAAAACTACTAGGTTCTCCAGCGGGATATGTAGGCTACAAAGAGTCAAATCAGTTTACTGACAAATTAAAAATGAACCCCTACAGTATCATCCTATTTGATGAAATTGATAAAGCACATAAAGATGTTTCTAAATTATTATTGCAAATATTGGAGAACGGAGAAATTACTGATGCAACGGGCAGGAAAATTTCTTTAAAACATGCTATAATAATACTAACAACTACCACTGGAGCCGACCAAGTAAAGAAAATGAATATCGGATTTGGCAAAGATAAAGACAGGACAGGCTTAAAAAATGATATTATCGAAAAATTAAAAGAATTTTTCACTCCGGAAGTGATTAATAGAATTGATAAAGTGTGTCTTTTTAATGATTTGGATGAAAAATCTTTAGAGCAGATAGCTAATATGGAAGTAACTAAATTAAATGAACAACTAAAAAAATACAACACAAAGATTAAAACTCCGCAACACATAATACGTTTCTTAATAAAACAGATGGATCGTCGTAATACAAATGCTCGTGAAATACGAAATCACGTCAGAAAAGAATTGGAAAATCTGGTTGCCGAACAAATATTAAGTAATAATAAAATGCAACCAATCTATAATATTGTCACTCACAACAATAAAGTAATAATGAACATACCTAACAAGTAAAATACTAATTAATTATGGCTGAGCCTGCCCTAAAGATAGACCCAAGTATGGACGAGGGTCAAAGTGTATCATTCAAATCAAGTAATGATAACGCGTCTAGCGGTGGTGGACGCCAAGTTGAAGTTGGATCTGGACAATCAGTAGATTTAGGAGAAATAAAACCGGGAGAGGACTTCACAATTAGTATTGATAAAATAAAAGATACTAAAGCAAAAAATGATAATGCTGACCAACTTATAACAAGTTCTGAAACAACACAAGGAGCTCCAAAAATATTTGACAACGCACTAAAAAAGAAAGCTTTAAAATTTGCGCCTAAAAAAGTATCTCCTCCACAAGAATTTAGTAAAAAACTAGAACCATGGGATAAAGACAAACAAGAAACTGGTATCCCCGAAACAGGCACCTCTGTTCCTGGTGAGGGATTAGAAGGATATCAACCACCACAAGTATCTGGAGATGAACAACGAGGTGCAGAAGAAGAAATGAGTGAAGATAAACAACTAACAGATAAAGAAAGAAAAAAGAGGAAAAAAGATCTAGAACAACAAACAAAGAAATCGACTATTGATAATAGTAAATTTACTGACCGATTAAATCCTCTTTGGCACATGAGAAAAAGAAAAATAAATATATTGGATAATAAATTAGACAAACAGAAAAAGGTAATAAGAAGTATTAATAAAGAAAAAATTCCATTAGAAGCAAAAAAGAAATTTACAGAAATGCAAATAGCCATTCAAAAAATTAGACTACTATTTCTAGCTATCTTACTTGTTATAGGACTTCTAATAGCCCTCATCTCATGGGGATATCTAGCACAAATGGCTAGCTGGTCATGGAAAGCAATGCAAAAAGTGGGAGCAAAATTAGTAAAACTATATAGAGAACTATCAAGAATAAATAAACAAATGAGGCCGATAAAAAATAAATTAAAAAAACCATTGAAAAAAATGAAAAAGATAAATAAAAAAATAACTAAACTATATAATCAAACCGGATATGGAGGAAAAAATACTGCCGGGAAAAGATCAGCTTTGGCTAAAAATATAAAATAAAAAATAATTAAAATATATGTTTACCAAAAAGCAAATTATAATGATGATCATATTGATAATTGTAGCTATCATTATAGGCGTAGGAATGTATCTTTTGTTTAAAAAAACCACTGGAATACAAGTACCAGAAATACCGACTGCAACACCTACACCAATTGGCGTACTCCCGATTGCAGGAGAAAGGGTAACCACAACAGTAATAACTCAAGCAGATGGTACGCAAATTGTTCTTCCAATATCTACTGGGATTACAACCACACCAACGGTTTATCGTCCTGAGGCCATATCAAAAATTTCGTCAGATTTTGCAACTTACGCATCTGTAAATCAAAATGGTAATTATCGCTATCATAATGCCTTGGATGGTAAATTTTATAACATCGATTCTACTGGTTCATTAACTGAACTAGCTGATAAAACATTCTATAATGTTAGTGAAGTTACTTGGGCATCAAATAAAGATGTGGCTGTGATTGAATATCCCGATAGCTCCAAAATTATATATAACTTTGAAAAAAATACCCAAGTATCAATTCCAAAACATTGGGATGAGTTTTCTTTTTCATCTGATGGTAGCGAAATTGCTGCCAAGTCCATGGGGCTTTCGCCAGATAGTAGATATTTAATCACGACCAAAGACGATGGAACCGGAACTAAAATAATTGAAGGAATGGGAAATAATTCTCAATATGTGGATGTTAATTGGTCACCCTCCAAGCAAGTAGTAGCCTTTTCTCAAACAGGAAAAGCTTTGGGCGGAGATCGACGTGAAGTATTAATGGTGGGCTTAAATGGAGAAAATTTTAAATCTCTAGAAATTGAAGGTAGTAATTTTGAACCGCAATGGTCAAATACTGGTAAAAAATTATTATACAGTGTAAACAATGCTAGAAGTAACTACAAACCAGAATTATGGATTGTAGATTCATATGGTGACACTATCGGAGATAATAGAACGCTAGTCAATTTAAATACTTGGGCATCTAAATGTACATTCTCCAGCGACTCTACCCTATTTTGTGCAGTTCCCCTCTCTCTTCCGGTTGGGGCTGGAATGAATAAAAAAGTGGCTGATGGAACCTATGATATTTTATATAAAATCGATTTGACTACCGGACTTAAAACACCAGTACCAATGGGTAATGACAACTATACTATTGAAACCATTTCATACAATGCAAAAAAAGATAAAATTTTGTTCACCGATACGAATAAAACAGGAATTTATGAAGTTAACCTTTAATTTATGAAAAAATTCTACCCAATTTTAATAATATTAATTATAGTGGCTGGTCTGCTTTTCTATAAAGAAGCAAAAAAAACTAGTAACATTACAATAAAGCATACTGGTACCCCTTTAGTATCTGCTACTCAAGTGTATATCCCTATCTATAAAGAGGATAAAATGTATGGTAACCCGGGAGCAGATGTTACTGTTATTACTTTTACGGATTTTAATTGTACAAAATGTGCCAAAATACATAAAGAAATTATCGAATACATTGATAAAAACCCAAATAAAGTAAGGCTGGTTTGGAAAGGACTTGAACAAACAAAATTATTCAATAAAACATACAACAAACCCCATATTGCTTCTTATTGTGCTGATCTACAAAACAAATTCTGGCCATATGTAAATAAAGCCATGCTAGATAAAAATCTAACAGATAGTGATCTTGATAGAATTGCAACTGAAGTTGAATTAAATCAAAATAGTTATCTAACCTGCAAAAATATTGGTTCCAATCCTAATACTACTACTACTGCCATTGCTAAACAATTTGGAATCAAAAAACTTCCTGTTGTCTTTATTAATAATTACTATATTAATATGGATGAAGATATTAGTATAAAAGAATTAGTAAAAAACTTTGTTAAGGAATAATTATGAAAATTAAAATAATAATCTTTTTAATAGGTTTTTTAACGTTATTTTTAATGTATCCGAATATAACGTTAGCGGCTGACCAATGTTGTTTTTGTACTAGTAATAAAGGAATGAAATCAACTTATTATGATATTGGTAGTGGTATATATCAAGCTCCTGATATAGCGGCATGTAAATTAAATAAAGAGGTATACTATTATGAAGTACAATCAGGAGTGGATCAAGGTACTAAATATAGAAAATATAGGCCATTGTCTACTGGTTATACTTGTACTATTAAAGCTAGTAAGTGTTCTGCTATCAATATAAATAATAAATGTGGAACAGCTCCTTGTCCCACCGGAGAGGATTGCATATTAAATAAATGCTGGAAAAAAATAAGTACTGAAAACAGTGAAGCTGAATGTAAACTAAAAGCACAATCTCTACCATCATTTCATTATGATGCAAAAACAAAAGCTTGCTATTTATCAGGTGATGCACTAACAAAATTTGGTGCTCAAAAAGATGACTGGTTAAAAATATATCAAGAAATTAATCCCCCTAAAAATACTATTCATATACCAGGATTAGATCTTTCAGCTCTTTCTTCCACGGTAGATAATGCTGGATATATCTACATGCCCTGGATTGGCCAATATGCCTCTGCTGTATACAAATTTGCCATGATAGCGGCTAGTTTAATTGCTGTATTGATGATAATCATTCAAGGAGTCACTATTATGACCGGACAAGGATTTGCCACTGTAGAAAAATGGGATGCTGGTTCTGGAACAAAACAAACTAAGCAAATGGCTTATCAAAAAATTGGTAAGATATTTATTGGTTTAGCCATTATTTGGGGTTCATATACCATATTATATATGATTAATCCTGCCTTGGTAGAATTTAAGGCATTGAAAGTTAAATATGTTGAGCAACAAGATTTCCCACCAATTGAATCATCAGAAACTATTAATAATACACAGCCACCTGTTGACTTAGATAGTTTAAATTTAGTTGACATAAAAGGACAAAATATCTACGATAAATCAATAACAAAGGCTATTCCAGATTTAGTCGAAATTTTACAACAAGCTGCTAAGATAATAGAAGCTAAAGGTTGTCATATAGTATCAGCTAATGGGGCGAGAACATCAAAAAATCAACTTGGCAAAGCAGGTAAAAAAGGATGGGGAGTTAAAGCAAGGTGTACTTGGAGTGAAACTTATAAAACATATATAAACTGTAATCCTGCTATGGGAATTTGGGGTAGTCAATTAGACCATCCACTAAAAGGAGTACCAAATAAAAGTGGTACTTGTTTATATCTAAATCCAGATACGCCTAATGATTCAAGATGTAATCTTAATGGTTGGGTACACTATAATGCTATTGACGCGTTTGCGTCTGAATCTAAAGAAAAAGAAGGGATGTGTTGGAAAGCTTCCTGTATAAACCATAGATGCCAACGAGAATTAATAAGGGCAATGACTGCTAATGGAGCTTGTGTACTGCTTGGTAGAAGTAAAAACCCCAAAGGATCAGCTTTTGAACCTTGGCATTTTGAAATTGATAAAAATAAAAGTTGGTGCTTCGGTAAAAATGCGGATGCAATATTTAATTCACTTCCTGGTGGTAAAGGAATTTAAGGTATGATAAAAAATAACATAATTTTTATTTGCTCTAACTGCGATGCTCAGTACACTAAATGGATTGGCCGTTGTTTAGAATGCAATAAATGGGGTACGGTTGAAAAAAATTTTAACACTGAAACAAAACAAGAAAATAAAAAAGGTAATTATCCAACCATTAAAACAACAAAACTTTGTGATGTAAAAAGCAGTGATACTAAACGTTTAAAAATAGGGATTGAAGAATTAGATAGAGTGATGGGAGGAGGTATTGTGCCAGGTAGCGTGGTTTTACTTGGCGGTGAGCCTGGAGTAGGAAAATCAACCATTGCTATGCAAATTGCCTCGCTAGTACCTAATACCTTATATTTTAGTGGGGAAGAATCCTTAGAACAAATTAAACTCCGTTCTAACCGATTAAAAATTGAAAATGACTCTCTCGAACTTGCTTCTGGCACTAGTATTGATTCGTTAATAACCACTATCAGAGAGAAAAAGAAAAAATACCAACTAATAATAGTAGATTCGATCCAAGTGATATCTACCCAAGAAGCTAGCGGAGAAAGTGGAAATATCAATCAAGTTAGAGCTTGTACCACTAAGCTGATGGAAGTGGCTAAAAAAACCAATGTATCAATTATTATAATCGGGCAAGTAACAAAAGAGGGTACGGTGGCTGGCCCTAAAACGCTAGAACACTTGGTGGACACTGTTCTCTATTTAGAGGGAGATCGTTTTCATCAATTTAGAATTTTACGAACTGCTAAAAACCGCTTTGGTTCTACTGATGAAATCGGGATCTTCTCCATGGAAGAAAATGGATTAGTAGAGGTCAAAAATCCTTCACTAGCTTTTATTGAGGGCAAACCAGAAAATGTACCAGGTTCTACCATAACATGCCTATTGGAGGGTACACGGCCTTTGTTGGTAGAGATACAGGCCTTGGTTGCCAAAACTAGCTTTGGATACCCTCAAAGAAAGTCTTCTGGCTTTGATCTTAATAGATTACAGGTTTTAATTGCCGTTCTTGTTCGTCGTACTGGCCTACCATTGGACTCATATGATGTTTTTCTTAATGTGGCTGGTGGGCTAAAAGCATCTGAACCGGCTGCTGATTTAGCGGTGATTTTAGCTATTGCTTCTGCATTAAAAAACAAAACTATCCCAGCTAATTTGGTATCATTTGGCGAAGTTGGTTTGGGTGGAGAAATTCGTACCGTCAGTAATATCCCCAAAAGATTACAAGAAATTAAAAAATTACAATTTGATTATGCGGTTATTCCGGCCTCAGCTCAACACAAAAAAATAACAGGAGTAAAAATTGCACCCGTTAAAAATGTTAAGGAATTGGTTGATAAAATATTAAAATAATTTATTCAAAGTGAGTATCCTGCCACTTTGTTATCTTCTGTAATAATAAAGGATGTTTTTCAATCTCATCTATAATATTATGCGCAGCCAAACGCGCTTTTTTAATTATTTCATAATCAACTAATTTAGCTAATTTCAATTCAATAATACCACTTTGTGCTTTTCCATATACTTCACCCGGACCACGCATCTCTAAATCTTTTTCTGCCAGTTTAAACCCATCATTATTTTTTTCAAAAAATTTAAGACGTTGGCTGGATTTTAATGATTTGTTTTCTACAAATAAAAAACAATACGATTGCTGATTACTTCGACCAACCCGACCACGAAATTGATGTAATTGGGCTAATCCAAAACGTTCAGCTCCTTCAATCATCATTACAGTGGCATTGGGAATATCTACCCCCACCTCCACCACCGAGGTGGAAACTAGAATATTAATTTTACCTGCTTTAAATCTACTCATAACTTTCTCCTTGTCAGCACTTTTCATCTTTCCATGCAAATATTCAACTACTAAATCAGGATATATGGTTTTAGATAATTTTTTATACTCATTAAGAACTGTTTTTTTCTCGCTTACATTGCCACCATCTTTATCCTCAATTAAAGGACAAACTACAAAAACCTGTCTTCCCATATTTACTTGTTTTTTAATGAAATCATAAGCTTTAATTCGATTTTCTTTTTCAACCAAACGAGACATTACCGGTTTTCGTCCTGGGGGGGATTCATTAAGAATAGAAATATTTAATTCTCCATAAATCAATAAAGCTAACGAACGTGGAATGGGAGTAGCTGTCATAGACAAAAAATGAGCTTGTCTCCCCTTCTCTTTAATCATTTTTCTTTGTTCAACTCCAAACCTGTGCTGTTCATCCACCACAACTAATGAGAGATTATTGAATTTTACATCTTTAGACAACAAGGCATGGGTACCAACCGCTAGTTGTATTTTTCCTGTCTTGAGTAAAGATAAAAATTCCTTTTTTTGACCAACCTTACTAGTACTTTTGAATTGATAATCAGTTATCTTTACTTGTGATTGTGTAAGTAGTCCAATCTTTATTTTACTACCTAATAATTTTTCTACCGAATAAAAATGCTGTACCGCTAGTATCTCAGTGGGAGCCATCATCGTACATTGATAACCATTTAAAATACTGTCATATATCGGCATAGCAGCCACCACGGTTTTCCCTGAACCGACATCTCCGGATAATAGTCTGTTCATTGGTATAGTTTTCTCAATATCTTGTAATATCTCCCAACTACATACCTTTTGTGATTTGGTTAATACAAATGGCAGGTTAGAAACAAAATCTTTAATCTTTTTTTCTTTAAATTTAATTTTTTTAGCTTTTAATTTTTTTCTATTCTTTTTAGCAATCTCAGATTTTAATTGTAAAATAAAAAGCTCATCAAATTTTAATCTGTTAATACTTTGTTTCAGATGATCCTTACAGCTTGGAAAATGTATCCCCTGTAAAGCTGATGAAAGTGGCGCTAAATCATTCTCTTCTAATATTTTTTCCGGTAGATAGTCCTCTACCTTGTTAGTTAGGTCAGTCACCTGTCTAACTAAAAAACGAATCTGCTTCTGTGTTAAATTAGATGTCAGGTTATACATTGGTATCAATCTTGCCGTATGAGTGGTTGGCATATTATCATTCACTTTTTCATAGATTGGACTGACAAATTGAGGTCCCAAGATATCTTCTTTTACTTTTCCAGATAAATTCACCCTGTCTCCCACGTGAAGATTTTTTGATATATATGGCTGACCAAACCAAACAATACGCAGGGTTTCATCGCCATCACTAACTAGAGCCTCTGTTATAATTTTCTTCTTATGAAAACTGCGTTTATTTTTAATCAATTCAATTCTCCCACTTACACTTGCCATCTGACCATCTTTTAAATCCTTAATCTTCACAATATCGCTGTAATCTTCATAGCGAAATGGAAAATGATATATTAAATCATTAACACAAACTATACCCAAACGCTTTAGACGTGAGGACACGGTTTTTCCCACTTTGTTTAATTCTTCTATTTTGGTGTCTAAATTCATGCAAAGTAATTATACCATAAACAGCCACCTCTGCATGCAAATTGTGTCATTCACCTTTTTTCTGTGCCTCAATGTTAACAATATATTTGCAATACCGACATTTTATCTCAATCTTGCCCAAAATTAACTCCCCTCGAAAAAACAGCTTATTGCAATGAATACAACGGTATTCCCTTAAAATATATGTCATATATTTTTAAATTAATTAGATATTTTTACCTAATATATCATACTTAAATCAAATATCTTTAAAAAAAATATAAAATATTTCTAAAATCTACCAGGCTCTATAATCTACAAATAGGCTCCCTGTCAAATAGTGTGGTAGTTTTTTCTTTTTAAATATTAGTTAGGTTCCAGAATTTAACGCAACACTCTTGGCGCGAAGCGCCAAAGATGTTATGTTGAATTCCTATGAATAAATATAAAAGATTAAGTATAGATGAGCGAGAAGAAATTAGTCGTATGCTCGCTCAAAAATGTTCTTTTCAATCAATCGCCACATCTTTAGGTCGTAATGTTAGCACTATCAGTCGTGAAGTCGGTGCTGGTAGCTGTAATAAGTATACCTACCGCGCAAACAAGGCGCAGGCCCGTTCAGTTCGTAATAGCCGTAAAAGAAAGGCTGGCAAGTATGCTTTGGATGATAATTTAAAGCTCAAACGGTATGTTTACCGTAAACTACGTCTTAAATGGTCTCCCGAACAAATTGCCAAAACATTGAAAAAAGATTATCCTACAGATAGTACTATGAGAATTTCACCTGAGGCAATTTATACATATATCTACGTTCTACCCAGAGGATCACTCAAAAAGGAGCTTTTAGCTTGTTTACGACAGAACCGCAAGCGTCGACATAAGCAGAAACGAGGAGTTAAAGCTAAGCGAGAGCTAGAGGACATGCTAAGCATTGAAGAGCGACCCAAAGAAGTGGAAGACAGAATCATTCCTGGTCATTGGGAGGGTGATTTAATTATTGGAAAGAACAATCGTTCGGCTCTTGGCACTCTAGTAGAGCGCACGACCCGCACGACTATCCTTATCCCTGTTAAAAACCGAGAGGCAGAAACTGTTGCTAAAGCTTTTGCCAAAGAAGTTAAGAAACTTCCTCAACAAATGAAATTATCAATGACTTATGATCAAGGTAGAGAAATGGCTAAACACAAGTTGTTCACCAACATTACTGGAGTAAAAGTATATTTTGCTCATCCCAAGAGTCCATGGGAACGAGGTACTAATGAAAATACCAACGGACTTATCAGACAATACTTTCCAAAAGGAACTGATTTTAAAAAGGTATCTAGATATGAAGTGAAAAGAGCACAAGATCAACTTAATGGACGACCTAGAAAAGTATTGGATTGGGAAACACCTTGCGAGGTCTTTAAACAATTAATTAATTCTAATGCTGTTGCGTTAGAAAGTTGAAACCAAGATATTATAAAAAAAACGTCTTGGTAGACGCTTTTTTTATAATATTGAAGTTGGTATTACTTTAAGCTTACAGCACCACCAGCGTCTTCGATTTTCTTTTTTATTTCTTCTGCTTCTTCTTTTTTAGCACCTTCCTTTAATACAACAGGGGTGCCATCTACTAAAGCTTTAGCATCAGCTAAACCTTTACCAGTAATTTCTTTAACTGCTTTAATAACACTAATTTTACTATCACCAACAGCAGTCAATTCTACATCGAATTCGCTTTTTTCTTCAACAGCAGCATCAGCACCAACACCTGGAGCAGCCATCATGGCTACAGCGGGAGCAGCGGCACTAACACCAAATTTATCTTCTAGAATTTTAACTAGTTCAGCTAAATCTAGAACAGACATTTTTTCAATCTCTTCCACTAGAGATTTGAATTTACTTGGAACCACAACATCTTTTTTTTCTTCAGTTGCTTGTTCCTCAGTATTTTTTGCTTAGTCAGACATATTTATATTTTTAATATATTTAATTAAGCTTTTGCTTCTTTAATATTGTTCAAAACACCTAATAAATTTCGTAGATTGCCAGCCAATGCATTTACAAATCCTGAAACAGGAGCATTAATACTGCCAACCAACTTAGCTAATAATTCTTCTCTGGAAGGTAAACTAGCTAGATATTTTACTTCATCACTACTAATATACCTACCCTCTAAGATACCACCAAAGATTTCTACCATTGTGTGATTTTTAGCGAAAGTATTTACTATTCTTGCAGCTGAAGTTTCTTCCCCAGTTGCCATGAAAGTAGCAATTCCACCTTGAAAATTGGTAGGATCAACACCTTCCAGCTTTAAATCATCACAGGCTTTTTTAACTAAAGTCTTTTTAGCAGCTAAAACGTCAATGCTCTGTTCACGACATGTAGAGCGTAAATCTTGACTTTCTTCTACTGATAAACCTTGAAAATTAGCAAAAACAACTGCTTTTGCATTTTTCAAACCCTCAGTCAAACTGTTGATTGTATCTTGTTTTTGTTGTTTTGTCTTGGCCATATTTTATGGTATTTAACAAAAAAATCTGTGTTTCCACAGAACATATAGCACAAATCGACCTATCAAATGATTTTGTACCTCGGCAGGTAATTAAGATCTTATGATCTCCTGCTGTCTATGGTGAATATATATTACTAGACCTTTAACAATTTGTCAATACCTAATAATATAAAATACCCCACCATAAGTGGTGGGGTATTTTATATTATGGCTTTGACTTAAACAGTAAAGTCCACATAGCCAAATAAAACATTTTTAAATAATTTATACATCAGCAACTTGATCTTTAGCAGCTTGTATATCAATCTTATTAACTGCATCTAAAGCAACTTCATTAATAACTTTTGCTCCCTTTACTAAAGCATCTGTTGTTGCATTGTAGTTTTCTTCCACAGCTTTTAAATCTGCATTCATCTGATCATTTGCTGCTTTTAAATCAGGATCATTCTCTTCGTCTAATCCTAACTGACTAAAAGCTTTCTCAAATTCATTTTGTATCTGCATTCTTACCCAAGATAATGTTTCATTATCCAGCTGTTCAAGGCCGTCTAATTTATTAGCAATACTCTTTTTAGTTTCTTCGTCTATGTTTAAATTATTAATATTGGTTAATAATTTTTTTATATCTACATTTGACATAATTGATTGGTTAATTAAAAAATTGTGATATTTTTAAACCCCTACGCTTTGCTTTAGTTTATCTAATTGTTGTTGTAATTGAGCTATTGTTTCAATTAATTCTTCTTGTTCTGGATGTTTTTCTCTAGCAATCTTATTTCTACTCTCATTGCATCTATTTGCGATTTTAGCGGCTAACCTAGCTGCCCAACCCAAAGCTCTATCACTAGCATTACTTAAACCTTCCATGGTATTTTTAACGGTATTTGAAATATCTACTTTTGCTCGTTCATATGCTCTGTTTGCTCCAGTTTCTACATCTCCAACCAAAGTACCTATTCCATCCACAGTAGCGGATACAGCCGTATCAATACTGCCTTTAACTGCATCAAATGCTTCTTGAATTGCATCTTCTACTTTTGCTTTTTCAGTGGATATAGAATTTTCAACTCTTCCATATGCTTCTCCAACTGCATCTCCAACTTTATTAACTTCCCCGGCAACTCTACCTTGTACTTCTGCTACTTTGCCTCTTACTGCTTGGTCTACAGCATCAGCTGTACCTTCAACCACTTCAGCAGTTGCATCAAAAGCAGCACCTAATTCTTCATCGGTTTCTCGTAAATCAGTAACAACTCTATCTTTTACTTCTCCTGCTTTGCCTCTTACTGCTTGGTCTACAGCACTTGCTGCGCCTTCAACTCCTTCAGCGACTGCATTAAAAGTAGCAGCTGCCTCTTGGCCAGTTGCTTGTATATCCCCAGCAACTCTATCTTGTACTTCTGCTACTCTACCTCTTACTGCTTGGTCTACAGCACCAGCTGTACCTTCAACCACTTCAGCGGCTGCATTAAAAGTAGCAGCTGCCTCTTGGCCAGTTGCTTGTATATCACTTTCAGCGCGAACTGCCACATCTGACGCTACATCTTCTACACCAACATTACCATATAATCTAATTGTCTCAACAACTTGCTTGGCTTTTTTCCATAACCTACCAAAAAAACCTTTTCTTTTTTCTTTTTTCTGTTCCACACGTAATTTTGCTTTTTCCATAGTGGTTAATTCCCGACCACTATCTTCAGCTTCCTTATTTTGTGTGTTATCCCCCTCTGCTTCTTGTTTATTGGCCTGAGCGGCTTCTTTATAAACTTCTGGATCTACTATTACATTTACCTCTTTTTCTTGATTGGCAGCTAATCCCATATTTTTCTTGTTAAAATTAATTAAACTATACTTTATATTTTATAAAAAAATTTAAAATTATTGGAAAATATAAAGTACTAATATATTGTTATTATACACTAAAATAGTGAATTTGTCAAGATATTTTTTATCAAATAAAAAATATTGTGGATAAATTGATTTTTTAAATTTTTCTTTTCGTCTTTTTACTATTTTATCTATAACAAAATTATTGTACCACCGTACCCCTTATTTTGCCACCATCTAAAGCTAATTGCAACTGTTTTAAACTATTTCCATTAATAAACATAACTTTTAAACCCAATTTTCCTGCCTGATTGGTGGCTTTAGGATCTAGTGGTAAGTTAGCTCCAGGAATCCATTTACGACCTATTATTTTTTTCATCTCCGACCAATTCAATTCTTTAATGGGTGTAGCGCTTTTTACCTTTTTGGGATCAGCTGTATAAACATAATCAATATTTGACATATTAATCAACTTTTTTACTTTATATGCTTTTGCCAAAAGTACAGCATCATAATCCGTTGAACAGCCTGGTTTCCAGCCGCCGGCCACAATAATTGGTTTTTTGGTATTAATTTTTTTTGTGGGATTTTTTATTACTTCACCGTATGCCATTTTACCAAACATTAATCGAACAAATTCCGCATTATACCAAGTAGTGTGTATTCCCAGCCAATCTAGTTCATTATTATTTAGATTAGCAATTTTTTTAGCAGCTTCTTGATATTTACGACAAGTCCCCCCACCTCCGATTATTAATATGAACTTATCCCCTTTTTTTACACGAGATAGTATGATGGCACGAAATTTCTTTAAAAATTTAATATCAAAACCCGATGTTGGTATTACTATAGATCCGCCAACTGAAAGAATGGTATATTCTGACATATTATATAGTCATTAAAAAATTAAACAGCCAATGGATTATGGGACTAATCAAATCAAACAAAAAGAAAATAAAGACTAGTAATATTATAAAACCATAACGATCTAAAAACATTTTTACATTATTAACCGAAGGAGGCAATAGTGCATATAATACTTTGGAACCATCCAAGGGAGGAATAGGCACTAGATTAAATATCATTAATAATATATTAGCGTATACTATAATGGCCAAAAAAGGAGTGATGGGAGCAATGGCTGGTAAAAATTTTAGTAAAATAGCAAAAGCAAAGGCAAGTAAAAAGTTGGCCAATGGACCGGCAATAGCAACTAAAACTGGTCCCCATTTATGATTCTTTAAATTAAATGGATTATACGGAACTGGCTTAGCATAAGCAAATAAAAATGACCCTGAAGTTATAATCAGAAGAACAACTGGCATGACAATGGTTCCCCATAAATCAATATGAACGCGGGGATCTAGACTGAGACGACCAGCATATTTAGCGGTTGGATCCCCTAATCTATCCGCTGCCCAGCCATGAGCATACTCATGAATAATAGCAGAAGGTACTATTACTAAAAAAAAGAATAATATTTGATAAAAAACCATAATTATTGACAAATTAAACTATATTTAGTATACTTTTATTCATACATTATACTCTATAATAACTAACTAATCAAATATATGGCCAGAAAATGTGAACTTTGCGGAAAAGGAGCCAATACCGCAAATCATGTCAGTCATGCTCATAATAAGGTGAAGAAAATCCAAAAACCAAATTTGCAATCATTGACTGTCAAAGGTACAAAATTAAAAAAAGTTTGCTCAACTTGTAGAAGAACAGTCAATAAACAAAAATAATGATAAAAAAAGTATAGCGTAATGACTATGCTTTTTTGTTACAAAATTATATTAAAAATAAAACCATTCACTAAAAAACAGAATCTATTTACCAAAGTTGTCCCAAATTTTATTCAACAATCAGAGAAACAACTTATTAAAATTGGAATTATGATTACATCTCTCAAAAAAAGAATGGTATACTACTATTAAACAAATATTATGAAAAATCATCGAGTAATAAAAATCACTGTCTTAATTATTTTTTGTTTAACTTTTATTATCTTATTTTCTAGTTGTACCCAAAGTCAACCAAGTGAAAAAAATAAAGTTGTAACAAGTACACCTATTTCTAATATAAGTTTACAAATACAGTTTACAGGTGATATAGATTTAGCTGTTAGCGCTGATATTTTCGATCTAGATCTATTTGATACTTCGGAACAAACAATCAAAGAACTGCACAAAAAAAATAAAAAAGTTTTTTGTTATATAAATGTTGGTGCTTATGAAAATTGGAGACCTGATAAAAATTTATTCCCATCATATATTTTAGGAAATGATTACAAAGAATGGCCTGGTGAAAAATGGTTAGATATCAGAAAATTAAATATTATTGCGCCAATTATACAAGAACGTTTAAATTTATGCCAACAAAAAGGTTTTGATGGCGTTGAACCTGATAATATAGATGGCTATACTAATAACACAGGTTTTACAATTACATACCAAGATCAATTGAAATATAATAAGTGGCTAGCTAATGAAGCCAAAAAAAGAAATTTATCTATCGGTTTAAAAAATAACGGAAAACAAATTAAAGACCTTTTACCATACTACGATTGGGCCATGGTTGAAGATTGCTATGCAGATAAATTTTGTGATCAATTCAAACCATTTATACAGGCCAATAAACCAGTTTTTCAAGTTGAATATACTGATAATATTTTAGATTTAGATAAACTATGTTCTAATTCTAAAAAATTAGGATATAAAGTAATATTAAAAAGTAGAAAATTAGATGCCTGGCGACAAACGTGTAATTAATTTTTTAAATCAAAAAATTCTTTGATATTACTTTTTTACTACCTTAAATACAACATAACGTGAGAAATATTTGGTAAGTGGTAATTTTAATAATATCTCATCTATTTTTTGCATAGCCCGATTCATTCTTTGTTTCTGTATTTCAAAGTTTTTTTCTTTACTATAAAAAATTTTTGAAAAAATGTTAAAAAGATGAGTAAAGTCCCCAAAAATGCGTATTTTGTTATTTTGTCGGGGGTCTTGGGACGAAGTGCATATTATACTAAAAGTATACCAGTAATGGTATACTTTTAAAGTGAGAACTATGAGGACGATTTTGAGATTCATAGTCTCGTGTTAGAACCTTTTTGACTAAAACAAAAGAAAAATTAAATTAGGTTATAAAATCTAAATAATTTTCTCTATTTATAATTTTGTATTCAGAATTATCATATTTTTCCAACCATTCTTTTGGTGGTTTGATAATTTTATTGCCCCATTTAATTTCATAGCCAAATAATTTTCCATCCCTTTCTTCAACTAGATCTATTTCTTTTTTATCATAGGTTCTCCAAAAATATTGATTTGCAAATATATTTATATATTTTCTTTTTTTCATTCTTTCTACAACAATATAATTTTCCCATAACGATCCAATATCATCTCGGGTTTTTATATCATTAAAATTATTAATTATGGCATTGCGGATTCCATTATCATAAAAATAATACCTTGAATTTTTTGTTACTTCTTTTCTTAAGTTTCTACTAAAACCATCCACACGAATAATTACAAACACTTTAGATAACAAATCTAGGTATCGCTCAGTAGTAGCGAAATTTATGTTTAAATTACTGGATAATTCAGATATCGAAACTTCTTTACCTATTTGGAAAGCCAATAATTTTAATAAATCAATCAATTTTTCTGATTTTCTAATTTCATTAATTAAGAGTAAATCTTTGTATAAGTAATTATCTACGATAGAGTTTAATAATTCTTTCTTTTTAAGAATATTTTTAGTTGTAATAATCTCGGGATATGAACCATAAATAAGACGTTCAGGTAAAGTTTGTTTAGTAGTAGAAAAGTCTTCATATTTTTTAAGTTCAATTTGCGCAATAGGAAATAATTCATATTGCCATTTTCTACCAACAAGAGGTTCACCTACTTGATTGGCCAGTTCGAAAGAAGATGAACCGGTAGCAATAATTTTAATATCTTTTATGTGATCAATAATTAATTTTATATTCAATCCAATTTTATTAACATATTGAGCTTCATCAACTATTAACATTTTGTAACCCTCTAAATTTTTCTTTAAAATTTCTATACTCTGACTAGACAGCCATTCACGAACAAATCGATCTTCTCCACTAACAAATAATATCTTATCTTTACTATCCTCTCTTATTTTTTGTATTAAAGTAGTTTTACCAACCTGTCTTGGACCATAAATAATAATAGCCTTCTCTGATATTAATTTGTTTTTTATGTCTTCAGTAATTAATCTTTTAATATACATACTTTTATTTAGATTTAATTAAATTAATTATAGCATACTATAGCTATATTGTCAAATAAATATAGTACACTATATGTATTTTAGTAAATACATATAGCTAATATAAACAGTGATGGGACTTGAACTCGAGTTTTGGCTTGTTTAGATAAATTACTATTTTTTAATTAATTTATAACTAAATATATCATTTTCTTGAACCTTTTTATTGAGAGTAAGAATTTAGCTAACTTTACATTAAAAGAACCCTACCAAATGATGAGTAGCGTTCTTAAAAAATGCGTCCTTTGTAGAATTGTTGGGATTATGGGATGAAGTGAGAACCTTTTTGGCTAAGTTAAGTAATAAAATCTAAATAGTTTTCTTTATTAATCACTTCAAAACTAGCATTATCATAAGTTTCTAGCCAATCTTTAGGAGCAGATAGTGTTTTTTTCGAATATTTAAATTCATAGCCATATAATTTACCACCACGTTCTTCGATTAGATCTATTTCTTTTTTATCATAGGTTCGCCAAAAATAATAATTGGCATAGTTTTCCTGATAATCATTTTTCTTTATTCTTTCCATAAGAACAAAATTTTCCCATAACTGACCAACATCATTTCTAGTATTAATTTTATTAAAATTATTAATTAGGGCATTACGCATACCAATATCATAAAAATAATACTTACTCATCTTGCTAACTTCTTTACGGAGATTGCGAGAAAAACCATCAAGTCGATAAATAACAAAAGATTTTTCTAAGAGATCTAAATATCTTAACACCGTTTTATTATCAATTCCTAAATTATTACCAAGTTCCAGAGTAGAAACTTCGCTACCAATTTGAAAAGCTAAAAGCTTTAATAAACTTATTACAGTTCGTGAATTTTTTACTTTTTGAAATTCCAAAATATCTTTAATTAAATATGCATCCTTAATTTCTTTTAATCTTTTTATTTTTCGTTTAACATCGATGTATGTCACGATATTTGGATATAAACCATAAATAAGATAATCATCTATTTTTTTTTCTAGCTTATATACTGTATTTTCTTTGGCTAGTTCCCCTATGGAGATGGGGTAAAGATTAATAACGTTTTTTCTACCGGTTAAAGGTTCGGCTGTAGCATTGGCCAGATCAAAAGATGAAGATCCTGTTACAATAACAAATATTTTATCTATATTGTCCACCGCTAATTTTAAAGCCCTGCCCATATTCGGTATCTTTTGTGCTTCATCAATAACTAGAAGTTCAATATCACCAATTGCTTTTTTAATTGTGTCCAAATTACAACTACTAAAGTCTTCAACAAAATCGAGTTGATCACCTGTAAAATATTCATAACTTAAAGAAGTGTTTTTTAGAAAATTTTTAACTAAGGTTGTTTTTCCAACTTGGCGAGGGCCATAAATTATTACAACTTTATTTGCTTCTAAATTTTGTTCAATTTGAACTAATCGTTTTATCATATTTGTTTGGGCTAAAAATATAGTTTATATAATATCACATTCCTATAATTATGTCAAATTGTAGGAATTCAATTCCCATAATTTATATAAATTGTGGGAGTCTATATAAAACCCTAATGGGACTTGAACCTATATTTTGCCTTATTTTAGGTAAAAGATTATCTTTTGTTGGTTTTAAAGTAAAAATATGATGTTTTCTTGAACCTTTTTATCCAAGGTAAAGATTTATCTACCTACTAGCAGGCAGGGCTAATAATAAAATAAAAAACCCTACCAAATGATGAGTAGAGTCCCTAAAAATGCTTCTTTTGTAGAATTTATCCCGATAAGGCGGGATTGTCGGGGTTGTGGGACGAAGTGGGAACCTTTTTGGCTAAAACAAAGCCCTTCATATAGAAGGGTTCCATTATCTACTATTATGACCCATAATTTCTAATCATCAAATTTTAATAACTAGAAGTTCCATGGGCCATCCTCCTTTGTGCCATGGGTTGTTATTTTGTTTTTTTCCAATTTTCACATCTGGCGCAAACTTGGCGGAACACGGAATTTTTGTGATTACAATACCCGTGTCTCCCCCGCCAATTTTTACATTGCCAGGTTTTGGTTTTCTTTTTCAAGATACTCCTCCTTGTTATTGTTATTATATAATACTTATTATTCAATGGCAAATTCAATATAAAAATCGTCATAATGGACTGACGATTTTTATATACAATTCTTTGTCGGGGTGACAGGACTTGAACCTGCGACCTTAGATCCCCCAGACCTACACTCTAGCCAACTGAGCTACACCCCGTTCTTATCTTCGATAATATCATTTTTAAAATAAAAAATCAATTCATAAGAATTGAAATAATAACCACTAAATCCCGACTAAAGCCGGGAAATGGTGTGGAGATTTTATATATTAACGACACTTACGCATGCCCCTAGTAAAAACGAAGGGTGGTAAGCCTCACGTTTAGTCCACGGACTAAACAAATGTTGGCGAACCTTTACATACTTATTGTTGAACATCATATTGCCGCTAATTTTAAAACCTACATATATTATACAGTATGAATTATCCACAGTCAAATTACGAGTCATTACGAATTGACATAACGGTTATTCAATGATAAAACATATATTAAGTATGAAAAAAATAATAAAAAATGAATCAGAAACAAAAAAACTTGGCGAAAGAATTGCGAAAGAATTTTCTGGTGGTGATATTATATTACTTTATGGAGAATTAGGGGCTGGCAAAACAACTTTTGTTAAAGGAATCGCAGAATATTTTAATATTAAAGATAATATCACCAGTCCTACTTTTACCCTTATGAATATATATGATGTAAAAAGTAATGACAAAATTAAACAACTAGTACATATTGATACCTACCGATTAAAAAGTGAAAAAGAATTGATTGAAATTGGAGTAGAAGATTATTTAAATGATAACAGTTCTATCTGTATAATTGAATGGCCAGAAAAAATATTAGGACTAGTAAAAAATAGGAAAATAAAAAAAATAAAAATATCACACATAAACGATAATAAAAGAATGATAGAAATAAAATAAATAACAGGCTAATGACCTGTTATTTATTTAGAATGCATACACCCACAATAATTTTGCCGATATATCCCCCGTTCTTCAATCATCTTTCTAATTTTCTCTTGTCGTCCTCCTTTTTTCCAATCTTCTTTTAAAAACTTAATTTTATATTTTTTTTCTAAATCTGATCCTATAGTATTAATAATATCCGCTTTTTTATTTCTACCACTAGTTAGACTAGTAGCAAAATATTCACAGTTATTTTCTTTGGCATATTTAGCAGTCTTTTCTAATCTCATAGTAAAACAAATCGGGCAACGCTTTCCCACTATTTCAGGTTCTTTTTCTAACCCTACTGTTAATCCCTTCCATCGATCAATTTCATAATCTTGATCAATCATATCCACTTTCCATTCTTCACAAATAGCCATAACATATTTTTTTCTTTTTAAATATTCTTCTTTGGGTTGAATATTGGGGTTATAAAAAAAGACAGTTAAATTATAATCATTTTTTAATTCTTCAATTATAGCTATACTGCAAGGAGCACAACAGGTGTGTAATAAAAGTTTTGATTTCATATCTTTTTTTTCTTGTCCTTTTGGGCTTTCATATATGTATTCCATCTAGTGGGTGCTTTTATAAAATAGTTCTTGTCTCTTAATTCTTTTGGTAAATAATTTTGCTTTACGTCTCCTTCCGTGTCTGGATTATACTTATAATCTTTTCCATACCCAATCTTTTCCATAAATTTAGTAGGAGCATTGCGCAAATGAATTGGAACACCAAGATGTGATGTTTTTCTAGCATCCATGGCAGCTTCTTCATAGGCTCGATATAATACGTTGCTTTTTTTTGATTTAGCACAATATACCACTGCCTGTGCTAAATGTACAGTACATTCTGGTATTCCGATCTTATGACAAGCGTCGTAAGCCGCGTTAGCCTGTACTAACGCTTCTGAATTTGCCATTCCTATATCTTCACAAGCAAAGCGTAATACTCGACGAGCCACGTAAAGAGGGTCAGCTCCACCTTCTAACATCCTAGCTAACCAATATAACGCGGCATTAGCATCATCTCCTCGCATTGACTTGTGGAGGGCAGATATGAGATTATAAAATTCCTCTCCTTTGTTATCAAAAACTAAATGGGTACGTTGTAAAGCTTCTTTAATGTCCTTAATATCCAACTGAATTTTTCCGTTTTTATTTCCAATATATTTTGATCTAAAAGCTAAATCTAATCCATTTAAAGCAGCCCGAGCATCGCCACCAGAAATTCCAGCCAAAAACTCAATCACACTTTCTTTGATATCAATATTATACTTCCCAAATCCTTTCTCTTTATCTAATAAAGTTTTTTTAATAATTTGTATAATATCATCATTTTCTAAATATTTTAAAATAAAAACTTGGGAACGAGAGAGTAGCGCTCCAATTACTTCAAATGATGGGTTCTCAGTGGTTGCTCCGATTAAAGTAATTATGCCTTTCTCCACATTGGGCAAAAGAGCATCTTGCTGGGCTTTTGACCAACGATGTATTTCATCAATAAACAATACTGTTTTTTTGTTCTTTTTTAATAACTCTTCTGCATCAGCCACTACTTTTCTTAAATCTGCTTTTCCGCTATTCACGCCAGAAAGAGTAATGAAATTTGAATCAGTACTTTTAGCAACAATATGTGCTAAAGTAGTTTTTCCTGTACCAGGAGGACCCCAAAAAATAACGGAAGAAAGTTGATTATTTTCTATCAACTTACGAAGTAATTTACCCTCCCCTACTATATGTTGTTGGCCAAAAAAATCACCAAATTTTATTGGACGCATTCTTTCGGCTAAAGGAATATGTTGCATAATTTTAAACGTGATCTTTAAAACGATAAGCCCACCAATTTTTTACTCTTCGAACTATTGATCTATCTTTAAAATCTTTTTCCAAATTAGGATCAGCTTTATTTTTCCAATCATCTAATAAATGATTTAACTCTTCTACCATATTTTCTTCTTGAAAGACCACGTTAGCTTCATGGTTCATGAAATAACTACGCTTTGTTAGATTAGCACTGCCAACCATTCCCAATTTCTTATCAACAGTCAAAGCCTTCCCGTGATTCATTTTTTTTAAAAAATAAAAAGTGGCTCCTGCCTTTTTGCTTAATCCATAAAAAGCTCTTGCCATATAATTCATCAGCTTAATATCATTCTTAAATGGTAAAATAATATTCACCTTCACACCTCTTTTGCTAGCTTTATATATTAATTCCAAAAATTTCCTATCTGGAGCATAATATGGAGTCAACAAGGTAAAACTTTCTTTGGCAGCGCTTAAAGCGGTACGATAAAACTTACGTATTGGTGAACGATCATAATATTTATGAGGAGCGTTAATTAGAAATTTAATTTTTTCTTTTAATTCCCCCACCTTATTAATTAACTTAGGATGTAATAAATGTTTCACGTTTTTTCTCTTACCACCAGCACTAATGTATTTACGAGCGAAATACCGCAATAAAGGTCTAGTAACCTTACCGCTAAGACGGAGTTGAACATCATCCCATTCTTGCATATAATTTTGAACATTAACACCACCAATAAAAATATCTTCTTCGTCAATAATTAATATTTTACAATGAGTTCTCATCCAAATACGCGACCACCACTGTCGTAAATTCAATTGCAAATTTAATTTATTAAATAATAATACCTCTCCCCCACAGGATCGAAGACGGTTAATTGACAAATTAGAAAGATTATAACTACCAAATGCATCAATAATAATTTTAACATCCACCCCCTGTTTAGCCTTTTCACATAATAAATCAATAAATCTGTTACCAGATACATCATCAATAAAAATATATATTTCCCAATATATTGATTTGGTAGCACCCAAAGCATCCTGGTACATAGCTTGCCAGGCAGAAACTGTGGAACTATAAAAATGATATGTAAAGTCACCTTTCATATCCATTTAGTATAGGATGAAGCAAATAAAAAAGCAAATCAATTAAATAGATAATCTTATTATTTCTCAGCTATTTTTTCAATAATTTCAATAAGTTTATCCTTATCTATTGGAGGAAGAATTTTCTTTAATTGTCTACCTAAATATTGTCCCACCTCTGGCTTATCTAATATTTCTTTAATAATATGAGCTAAATCCATTCCATTCACCTTGTTTTGATCAAGGATGACTGCTGCTCTATTTTCAGCTAACATCTTTACATTTTCTTCTTGATGGGTATCTGGTATTGGGAGTAATATGGCTGGTTTTTGTAATGAGGCCACTTCAGTAATTGTTACAAATCCTCCTCTTCCAATTATTACATCAGAAATAGCATAAGCATCTTTCATCTCAGATGTAAAAAATTTAAAAGGATGATAATTCAGAAATGTTTTTTGTGCTCCTTGTGATTTTTGACTATTTCTTTCTTTGCCAGTTAAATGTATAATCTGCCAATCTTTATTTAAATGTGGCAATGAATCAATAATCAATTGATTAATCTTACTTGATCCAGTCCCACCACCAAAAGCAAGTATTACTTTTTGGTTCTTATTAAAACCAAACTTTTTATATGATTCATTGATATTTTTAACAGTTAAATCTCTTACTGGATTTCCAATCCATTCAACATTTTTCTTAGGAAAATCCTTAATACTTTTTTGTAACGCTACTGTTATTTTGCTAGCAGTCCACGACATCATTTTATTTGCTAACCCTACTCTATTATCTTGTTGATGAACCCAGGTCGGAATACCAAGCACAAAAGAAGCAAAGTGTAATGGAACAGAAACAAAACCGCCAGCCGAAATTAATAATGACGGTTTTTCCTGCCAAAGTAAAATAATGGATTGAAAAAAACCAATGATAATCTTAAAAAAATCAATAACATTAAATAGGGTAATATAACGACGAAACTTACCAGAAGTAATAGTAAAAAAAGGAATAGAATAACTTTCTACCAAATCTCTTTCCGGACCAATTTTAGTTCCAACCCAGACAAATTCACAATCTGCATTATGTAATCTATATTGTTCATAAATAGCAAGCAGAGGACTAACTGGACCTAATGTGCCACCACCAGAAAATATTATTTTCATAATCAGTAATTTAATTAATTTCCTAATTAGTAGTCTCGCAATTTATTGATAATATCCATCTGTTGTATCTTTTCCAGTGCTTTAGCTTCAATTTGTCTGATACGCTCACGCGTAACACCAAATTCTCGCCCCACTTCTTCTAAGGTATGAGTAACCCCATCCTCTAAGCCAAAACGCATCTCCAATATCTTTTGTTCACGGGGAGATAAATCTTTAATTGCTTCTTTAACATAATCACGAAGTACTTCTAATCCAGCTGCTCTATCAGGAGAGGCATTCTTTACATCCTCAACAAAATCTTTAAGAGAATAATCATCATCGTCATCATCGCCAATAGACATCTCTAAAGAAACAGTATCTTGAGATATTTTCATGATATGATTAATCTTCTCTATCTCTTCACCTAATTCAGCCGCTAACTCCTCTGGCGTGGGATCACGTCCTAAATCTTGTAATAAGCGACGTTGTGTTTGTTGAAATCTATTAATAGTTTCAACCATGTGTACTGGAATACGAATAGTACGAGACTGATCAGCTAACGCCCTAGTAATAGCTTGTCTAATCCACCAAGTAGCATATGTAGAAAACTTATATCCTTTACGATAATCAAATTTTTTAACAGCTCTAAATAATCCGATATTTCCTTCCTGAATTAAATCTAACAATGAAAGAGGTTTACCAACAAATTTCTTTGCAATTGAAACAACTAATCGTAAATTGGCTTCGATCAACATTCTTTCTGCCTCTTTATCTCCTCTTTCACGTCTTTTGGCCAATAATACCTCTTCTTCTCCTTTAAGGAGTGATATTTTACCAATCTCACGTAAATACAGCTGAATAGAATCAGAAGCAATCTGACCTAAATCAAATGGTTTATCCATATCAGGCTGAGTTCCTTGAATTGTTTTCAACATTTCACCAGAAGTTTGTTTTCTTCCTAAAAATCCAGTAGTAGGAGTTTCCACAACTGAAACTCCGTTTCTATCCAATAATTCTAAAAATCCTTCGTATAAATCGAGATAAGATTCAGGATTAGTTAAAACTTGACCAATTTCCATGTATGTTAAAAATCCTCGATTGCTTCCTTTAACAATTAAACCCCAGATTTGACTAAATTCTGGTTCTATAATAGGTTCTAGTGGAACCTTTTTTTTAGTTTTCTTTTTAGAGGCTACTGTTTTCTTTTTAGCTACTTTTTTCTTGGTAACTACTTTTTTCTTTTTAGAGGCTACTGTTTTCTTTTTAGCTACTACCTTTTTCTTAATTTTTTTGACTTTAATACTAACCTTTTTCTTTTTAACTATTTTTTTTGTTCTACTTATCGTTTTGGTTTTTTTGCCACGCGCTGTTTTAGCCCGTGTACTTACCTTTTTACCTCTTGCAGAACTTTTTTTACGAGGCTTTTTAGTTGTCTTACCACTACGAGCAGTGGTTTTTTTTGCTCGTGGAGACATAGATTATTTAGACTTAATTTAAGTATTAATATTTTTAAATAATAATTTCTTCTTATACTCCCCCTCCACCCTTGTTAAAATAGAATTTATTTCTTGATTTAAATCTGATTCACCAACTCCGTTAAAATATTTATCAGCTTGTAATAACAAAATATTAACTTTTTTCCTCAAGTCATCATCACAGCTTTTTTCCAACTTTTCATAACTAAATTCCTTATTAACATTATACTGCTTTTTAACAATTTCGTAAATAGCCTGTAAATAGCTATCATTAAAATATTCTGCTTTTACTCGATCAAAATATTTCTTGTAAAGATCAGGGCTTTTAAAAAATATGGCCCATAAATTTTCAATATCTAACTCATATCTATCCTTTTTAATAAAATCATTCTTCTGTTCAGTCGATTCTTCCTTTATTTTGGGCTGCACTTGCTTATTAATTTTTTCTACTCTATTCATTTCCTCTTTTAAAGTAGATATATCAACAGAAATTTTAGTTGATAATTCTTTTAACCAATGATCCCTCTCTATGGCATAAGGAAGACGAGATATTTCAATTAATATATTTTCCGCTGCTACTTGTTTGGCTTTAGGATTAGATAAATCTAAATTATTTAAATTAATATCAAAATACCATTCCATAACTTCTTTAGCATTTTCCACTGCCTCAAACCACACTTTTTTATCTTTTTTAATACATTCATCTGCATCTTTTCCGCTACCAGTAGGAATTTGAATAATTTTAATATTCATCCCCTGTTCCAAACAGATATCAATACCTCTCTTAGCTGCTTTAATACCGGCATCATCCATATCAAAAGCCATGTGAATATTAGAAGAATAGCGCTTTAATATTCTTACTTGATCTTCAGTTAAAGCTGTACCAGAAGAAGCTACCACGTTTTTCATTCCGGCTTGGAAACATGCTATTACATCCATTTGTCCTTCTACTAAAACAATTCTATCCTTTTTTCGTATTTCCATTCGAGCTTTATCTAAACCAAATATGACTCTTGATTTATCATACACTAATGTTTGTGGTGTATTAATATATTTACCTCCAGTATGTTCTCCTTCTACTAAAATACGGCCAGTAAAACCAACTACATTACCGTGTATATCCCAGATAGGAAACATAATACGACCACGAAAACGATCATAATACCCCTTGCCACTAATAGCGTTAGCTCCATCTTTTTTAATAGCCAAACCACTGAGTACAATATCCTCAACCCCAAATCCTTTCTTTAGTAAGTATTTCAATAGCAAATCCCATTGGTCCGGAGCATATCCTATTTGCCATAAACTTAAAGTATCTTCATTTAAACCGCGATCAGACAGATATTTACGAGCACCTTTAGCAACATCCATCTCAATTAAAAATTTATTAAAAAAATATACAGCTTTACTATTTATCTCATATATCCTATTTTTAGCGCTCTTATTAACTTCACTACGAAAAGTACTAGTTAATTTAACACCGGCTCGATCAGCTAACAACTTCAGGCTCTCCGGGAATTCCAATCCTTCAATTTCTTGAATAAAAGAAAAAATATCACCACTTTTCGAACAACCAAAACAATGAAAAAATTGACGCTCCGGATGAACCATAAAAGAAGGAGTCTTTTCCTGATGAAAAGGACAACACCCCTTCCAGTTAATGCCGGATTTTTTCAAAGGCACATACTCCTGTATCAATTGAACTATATCTATTTTGTCTTTAATTGTTTGGGTATCTGACATATATCCAATTCTATCACCCCTTGACAAAACCGTCAAAGTATGCTATACTGGAATATCGTACTTAAAAAAATATGATTTTCCGCTAGAAAGACATGTTTAACACTTTATGTGTTCAATGTGTCTTCCTGGTGGCTTTAAATCTTTCTGTATGGAGGTGAAGAGTGTCGAAACCGACACCGCCGAACGTCTAACGCTGGTGGCGTTGCCACCGCAGGGGGTTTCATAGCTCTACCTGACCCCCCTTAAAAACAAGGCACGCTTCTTCCCCCCCCAGGAGGAAGGTGGATGCCACAGGTAATCGTGCGGGTACCAATCCCGCCATTCGGAGGAGCTATTTAGAATAACCACTTCCCGATTAGTCGTCAACCCATAAACAAGGACGTACTAAAGAGGAAGGAAAGGAAAAGTAATGAATTACATTCGCGCTCCGTGAATGTAATAAATGTATTAAAGTTTTAAATCTTTAAAACCCTAATCATCGCCCTCCTCTGTAGGGGTAGGCGGAAAGAAAGAGGTGAAATATAATCTAACCAAGTAATACAAGGTGCGCTCCTGGGATGAAACTATACGCACACGCGTTCATAGTCCTATACCCCAGAATCACGAGCCTGTAACCTGCTTGGTGGGGTACCTAGTTGTATCAGGTCCCCGATATTATATATATTATCAAATGATGATGTATGTAGTACATAATGACCTGATACTAAATACTAGAATATATAATATATAAAAGATCGTCTGTAAAAGACGATTTTTTATTTTCTTTATATATTTTACTATTCTTTTCTTAACGCTTCAATCGGATTAAGATTAGCTGCTTTACGAGCTGGGTAAAGTCCAAAAAATAATCCGACTGCAACTGAAAAAAGAACTGCTAAAATAACGGCGGAAATTGGGATAATATACACCCAAGTTAAATGGTAATAGTTGGCAACTAAATACACTATAAAAGAAAGAATGGCTCCAAAAATTATTCCCACCACTCCACCGGCCAATGTTAATATCACAGCTTCAAATAAAAACTGTTTACTAATATCTCTTTTTTTAGCTCCTAACGCTTTACGAAGACCTATTTCAAAAGTTCTCTCTATTACAGATACATACATAATATTCATAATACCAACTCCACCCACTACTAGCGAAATACAAACTAATGCTACCAATAAAAAAGTGATACCATCCACCACTGTACCTAACATATCTCTTGCTTCTTCCATGGTACTAACAGCAAAATCATCTTTATCAGGATCAGTAATATTGTGATTATATCGCATGGTGTATTCTATCTCTTTAACAGTACTATCTAGCTTATTTAAATCAATGACTTTAGAGGCAATAGCAGATACATAGTCATTGCCAATAATACGTTTCTGTAATGTTTTTGTTGGTAAAATTATTAAATTATCCATATCCATAAAAAATGCTGAACCTCTTTCCTTGGCTAATCCAATAACTTTAAATGGTTTGTGTTTAATATATATAGTTTTATCGATGGGATTATCATCACCAAACAATTTGTTCTTGGCAGTGTAACCCAAAACAACTACTGCCGATGAAGAATCTTCTTCTTCTTTTGTATAAAATCTACCTTTATCAATTTCAAATTTTTCCACCTGTGGCATTTGATAACCTTGTCCCATTAGCATCATCCTTCGACTTTCATTTTGATAAGTGACGGATTCTTGTCCCATTAACCAGCCATACACGGCCTTAATATTATTCAATTTTCTAATAGAATCAATATCTTTATTCTTCATCGTCGTAATTGTAATACCCGTTGCTTGGCCAGAAGCATTTTCAGTTGATGTTTTTTTTGTGCTAGGAACTTTAACTTCTGTCCAAACAGTATCGGAACCAAATACTTCCAATTGACTTACTAAATATTTATCCAAGCCTTTGCCAGCGGACATAATAGTAATAACAATAGCTATTCCAATACTAATACCAAGGATAGTTAAAACTGATCGAGTTTTTTGTGATCTAAGTGATGATATTGATGTGTTATATATATCTTTTAATTTCATATTATTCGTATCTCAAAGCTGTTATTGGATCCAATCGTGATGCTCGACGAGCTGGTATTACTCCAAATATCAAACCCACTAAAATGGATATAAAAGTAGCAAGGATAATACTAAAAGTAGAAATTACTAAATCCCAATCATAACCCATACTTTGAGCTATTTTAGCCACTAAAACAGATAATAATATTCCTAATAATATCCCGATAATTCCACCTAACACAGTAATCACAACTGTTTCTACTAAAAACTGTAACATTATCTGCCATTTCCGTGCTCCCACTGCTTTTCGTAGTCCTATTTCTCTTGTTCTTTCTTGCACAGCGGCTAACATTATATTCATTATTCCAATACCGCCAACTAATAAAGCAATACCTGCCACCGAAGCCAAAAATATACGAAGAGCATTAGTAACATTAGTAAATACTTCTATCCCCTGAGCCATAGATCGAACTGAAAAATCATCATTATCTGGTTTATCAATATTGTGTAATTCACGAAGACGAAATTTAATATACTCCATACTGTTATCTACATTTTCAGCCTGATCAATTTTCAAACGAGCAAAACTAATATGATCAATCCCTAGTAGTAATCTTTGAGCGGTAGTAATTGGTACAAATATCTGATTGTCCTGATTTTCAAATCCACTTACTCCTCTTTTTCCCATAACACCAATAATTGTAAAGTTTGTTTTTTTAATCCTAATTTTTTGACCAAGAGGATTAGTTCCGCTAAACAAATCATCTACTACTTCACTACCTAAAACAGCCACTGTGGCATTAGCTTTTTCATCTTCTTCGGTAAAAAATCTTCCACTTTGAACTTTGGCATCTTCCACATTGATATATTGATAATTAGTACCAAGAAAAGTAGTGTCTGTTTTATTAAATCCCCAAGTAACAGTATCAGTGCCTTTAACATAGGCTGAACCAGCCACAACATGTTCGGACCCATTAACTAATTTTTTAATATCATCATATTTAAGTGAAGTAATTACAATACCCATGGCCGATGCGGGTGGACCTTCCTCATTGGCTTTGCCTGGTAAAATGGCTACTAAATCAGAACCCATCCCCTTTATTTGATTTAAGATAAGACTCTGTGCACCGGCACCGACTGAAATGATAAGAATAACTGACATCACACCAATAATAATACCGAGCATAGTTAAAAAAGATCGTATTTTATTACGAGTAACAATTTGCAAAGCGGCTTTTATATTTTCTGAAACAATCACAGAAAAGTAATTATGTAGATTAATATATTGGCAGAACAATATTTTTGATGTATTTTTATTTTACTAGTTCCCCATTCATATTAGCTAATTGTCTATGATTTACCAAAATATCACTAGTTATCAATCCGTCTTTGATTCTTAGTATTCTCTTGGCATGTTCAGCTGTATATTTTTCATGAGTTACTAATATAATAGTTCTTCCCTGTTCATTCAATTTTTGTAATATTTTCATAACTTGTAATCCTGATTTAGAATCAAGATTCCCAGTGGGTTCATCGGCAAAAATAACATCTGGATCATTTACTAAAGCTCGTGCAATCGCCACCCTTTGTTTTTCACCACCAGACAATTTATTGGGAGTATTATTTAATCTATGACTCAAGCCGACTGACTCAAGAATTTCAACAGCTTTTTTCTTTCTCTGACGTTCTGATATTTTAGTGTAAGTTAAAGGAAGCATAACATTCTCCAAGGCACTAGAGAGATTAAGAAGATTAAAAGCCTGAAAAACAAAACCTACTTTTGTAGAACGCATATCAGCCAATTGATCATCTTCTAACTTACTTACATCCTGACTTTCAAAAAAATATTTACCGCTAGTTAATGTATCTAAAAAACCTAATATGTGCATTAAAGTTGATTTACCCGATCCACTTGGACCCATGATTGAAACAAATTCTCCTTTTTTAATTTCAAAATCAAGCCCATGTAAAACCTTAGTCACTACTTCATCATTACAAAATTCTTTTTTTAATTTTTTTACCTTTATCAAAGAATCCATAAATTATTTTTTAATACTTAGTACTATCTCATCTCCTTCTTCCACACCTGACTTAATAATAACCTGACCATTATCTACTCTACTGCCAAGTTGTACATCTGTATTAATTAACTCGTTATTTCTTAATACTCGAACATATTTTGAACCATCAGTGTTTGTTAATATTGAACGCAGTGGAAGATAGAGTGCATCTTCGAACTCGTCACCCCAAGCTGTCTCAATTTTCACATTGGCTGTCATACCACTTTTTACCACATCGCCATATTTATTAATATCATTTTGCATAACTGAAAACTTAACACGATAGTATACAACATCTTGTATCTCTGTTGATTTGGATTCTACATTCCCTATTTGACTGACGAACTCTTTATCGTCACTTAAAGCGTCTAAAGTAAAAGTAACACGATTAAGTGGTTTTAATTTAGATACATCTGTTTCCGGAATATCAACTTCAATCTCATAATTAGGAGCTAACATATCAAACATATCCTCACTAGCAGAAATATATTCGCCTACCTTCTTATTTATTTTAGCTATTTTACCATCCATGGGTGCATAAATAATAGCCTTATCACGATTAGCTATTGCCTGAGAAAGAGCAGCTCGATATGAAGCTACATCCACTTCTCTTGGTGGATTCTTTTTATTTTTATAATTAGCTAAAGCCTGATTATAGCTAGCTTCATATATACCCATCGTGGCCGTAGCTTGTTGTTTTGTAATTTCTAAATCTTTAACGGCCTTGTCATAGGCAATCTTGAAAGTGGTATAACTAGTCTTAGCACTAGATATATCCTGTTTTTGAGTAATGATAGCGGTATATTGAGTAGTCACCGCTGTTCGCTCAGTTGATATTCCACTCTTGAGTACATCTAATGCGGATTGAGTGAAAGATCCTATAGCTACTGTAGCATCTAACACATCAGTTGTATAAGCCAGTAATTGATTCATTTCTGATAATGCATCTTCGGTAGCATTTAACGCTTTATCAATACTTTCTTGACTACTAACGGTAGTTAAAGGTAATACTAAATTAGAAACTATGATTTTAGAATTTTTAACGATTGGATAATAATTAATAGCAATATTCAACTTACCGGAATCTTTAGCTGATAAATATTCATCATAATCATTATTAGCCAAAGTATCATCAACGCCTAATATTTTATCTGCTTCAGTCAAAGCATTATTTATTACTGAAAGACTCTTTTGTAAAACAGCAACCGCATCTTTATACTCATCAGTCACAATCTTACTACTACTGCCACCTTCTGCTAATTTTAAATTATTTGTAGCATTGGTAACAGTTGATTCTGCAATAGCAATTGTAGAATTAGCATCAGCTTTTGATTTATCCCAATTAGCCTTAGCACTATCCACGGCAGCCTTCAAACTATTGAGTTCTTCATCGGTAGAACCCGCTAATTGCTGATTCAAATTTGCTTGTGCCTGAGAAACGGCCGCACCTAACTGAGCCAAATTCAAAGTAGCTAATATTTGACCTTTTTTTGCAATCTGACCTTCATAAACTTTTATTGAACTAATCGTTCCCGATGTTTCAAAACGCAATGATAAATCATTAGTTGATTGCACTTTACCAGTCGCTTCTACTGTTCTCCGAAGATTCCCCTTTTTCACTTTAATAGTTTCATAACTAACCGGAGTGTTAGCTTTTTTATATTTTCCATAAACCACACCACCAACAACTAGTAATATTATTATCAATATGATATACAGGGACTTTCTTTTATAAAAAGGCATATTATTTTATATATATTAAATATTTTAAATTAAAAGATTAAGAAATTAAGGCATCAGAAATTTGTTTCACAAATTTTACTGCCAAGGCTTGTGGAATCAACATCAAACAACCAGCTTTTCCCATAACCACAAATTTATCACCACTCTTACAACTCAAACTATCACGAGCATCTTTTGGTATAACAATCTGACCACGCGCTCCTAGAGAAGTTGTTCCGAATACTTTTACATCTAATATCTCTTTATGTTTTTTTTCTTTTATTGTCATAGATATGTAAAATATGAATTATCATACTTATCATATATTATATTCGCATTCCAGTCAATAATTACTTTTTCAATATTTCCCTCTCATTTGCTTTTGATATATATTTATCTTTGATGCTTTCAAAATACTTCTTAGCTTCTTCATATTCATTTGGAATTTTCCCGTCTAAAATAGCATCCTCAATGTCTTGTTTTATCTTTCCCACTGTTGGTCCAGGTCTCAAAGAACATAATTCCATAATTTCTTCACCACGAACCGGTGATTGAAATGCCCGCAATTTATCTTTTTCCATTACTTCTGCAATACGAGTCCGAAGACGTTCATAATTTTGCTGTCTCTTTTTTAATTTATATGGATTACCAGTAGTAATATCGCTAACACCTAAAATTAATAAATCATCTAATTTGTCATCTAGGTTAACAATCAAACGTCTAACAGCCGAATCGGTAATGCCCTCATCCATAAGACTAATGGGCTGTTGGTGCCAACGCACCAGGGTGGCTAAGTATTCAGTATCTTTTTTAGAAAGACGTAAACGACGGGATATCCCATATACTAACTTTCTGCCCACATGCTCATGTTGATAAAATGTCCAACCAATATTTTTAACAAATGTTTTTGTTTCAAATTTACCAATATCATGCAACAAAGCAGCTAGGCGAAGCATTGCTTTATCAGTACGAGTAGCAATATTATCCACTACCTTGAAAGTATGAATTAAATTATTTTTATGCTGGTGACCATAAATCTCTTCCACTCCATCTAATTGAGACACTTCTGGTAAAATTAAATCTAATAAATGAGTTTGAAACATAAGATGCAGTGCAATTGAAGGCTTGGGAGTAGATAGTATCTTTATTAATTCTTCAGTAATACGTTCAGCTGAAACTATTTTCATTCGATGTCTATTATCAAATATGGCTTGTAGGGTTTTTCCCTCAATTGAAAAACCTAATTGGGAAGCAAAACGTACGGCGCGCATCATGCGCAGTGGATCATCAATAAAAGTTTCATTGGGATTTAAGGGAGTACTCAATACCTTGGCCTCTATGTCAGCTATTCCATTAAAATTATCAATAATACTATCTTTCACACTTTCTACATTGTCTAAAGCTTTCAATACTAATCCACTTGGTAAAGCTAATGTATTAACAGTAAAATCACGACGTAATAAATCTTCTTTTAGAGTTGTGCCTTTGACTATCGGCTTACGAGAACCCTTTTCATATGTTTCTGATCTTGCTCCAGCAAATTCTAGTTCTAATAAAACTTTTTTTTGATTGACTCTTTCATTTTCTTCTTGGTTCTCTTCATCTTTAATGTCTTCCTCTTTTTGTTCTATAAACAAATAACGAGCTGTATCAAAATCATCAAAAACAATTAGTCTGCCTTCTTGTTTTAAAGCATCATCCAGCTTATTAGCAAAATCAATACCACTTCCTTCTACTACAAAATCAATATCTTTAAACTCTTTCTTAGCTAAAAGCAAATCACGCACAAAACCACCAACCGCATATACTGGCGTTTTCTCCTTTTTACTTAACTTATCAATTGTACTCAAAATTTTATCTAATTCCATATTTAATAATATATGTTTGATTATATATTATTTTAGCCTAAAAATCAACAAAGACACCCTAAGGCGTCTTTGTAGTATTATTCATAAAAATTTAAAAAATTATATTTTTTTCATTCGACCCATTCTTCGCTCTCCAATATCTTTTTCAATCCAACCATCTTTTATTAACTGTTTAATAGAACTTTCCATGCTAACCATTCCATCTTTCGCACCAGTTTGTATAGCTGATTTAATTTGACTTATATTGTTTTCTCTAATCAAGTTAGAAATGGCAGAATTATTAAACAATACTTCACGAGCAGCCACTCTACCACCGTCTTTTGATGGAATTAACTGTTGAGAAACTACCGCTCGTAATACAGCGGAAAGTTGAATCAAAATTTGTTTTTGTTTTGCTCCTTCAAATACATCAACTATTCTTTCCACCGCCTCAGCAGCACTGGGAGTATGAAGAGTAGAAAAAACCAAATGTCCTGTTTCAGCTGCTGTTAGCACCGTACTAATTGTTTCTGGATCACGCATCTCGCCTACAAGTATTACATTAGGATCTTGACGTAAAACATGCTTTAAAGCAGACGCAAAAGATTTGGTATCTGTTCCTACTTCCCGCTGTTCTATTAAACTTTCCTTGTCTTTAAAAAGAAATTCGACCGGATCTTCAATAGTGATAATATGAGCTTTTCTTTTTTTATTTATTTCTTCAATCATAGAAGCTATGGTGGTTGATTTACCACAACCAGTAGGACCGGTAACTAAGATCAAACCATCTAATGTATCAACCATACTGTTCATGGCATCAGTAAAACCTAAATCATCAGGTGATGGTATTTCTTCTGGAATTAAACGAGCTGACAAACCAATCTTTTCTTCTTGCTGATGCAAATTAACACGAAAACGCACATTACCCGCCTCATGACTAAAATCTAATTCCATTTCATCCTTATATCGTAACTGTTGTTCTTTGGATAATAATCCCATACAAGCAACTGTCAATTCAGTATTTTTTAAAATTTTGTTATTAATTTCTTGTAAATTACCTTCAATACGCAACATGGGTGGTTCACCAGCTACTAAATGTAAATCAGAAGCATCTTTTTTGATAGCCTCCTTAAAATATTTGTTAATGTCCATAGATATATATTTTAACTATTTTAATATCTCCATTATATCATAGGCAAAAAAAAGTGGGAAATTACAAAAAATGGGAATTATAAAAACGCTCCAATTGGAACGTTCTTATATCTGTGCTCAAGCAATGTTACTCCATATGAGATCATTTGATCTACCTATAGAATAGTGAGGGCTTGAGCACGGATGCTGGTTGTGCCGAGCCCTCGATGCCCTGGGGTTGCCAGGGGCCGAGACACCGTTATCAGGCCGTGGTCACACCGTTGACCTTCTTGGTCAGGGTCATGTTCGGGGGGGGCATTCTCTTTTCTCCTTGTTTGCCTGCCACGGTGGGCAGGACTTCTTAGGGTTGGTCTCGGTGAACATTCAAAATAAATTATATCATAAATATTTTAATTGTAAATAGATTTTAACAAAAGTTATCCACAATTAAAAATATCGCCAACCTGACGATATTTTTGTAATTTATTTCTCTTACTTCTACTTTATTTCTCTTACTTCTACCAAATTAACATTACCAGCTTGTCCAACTGGTTCTCCGGCCACAATTATCATTCTTTCTCCTTTTTTTGCTATTTTATTCTTTATTATATATGCGATTGATCTTTCCACCAATTCTTCAATTGATCGACAGGGCATTAAAATAAATGGTTTAACACCCCAAGAAATATTCAATTGTCTTAATACTCTTTCCGTATCGGTTGCTACTAAAATAGTAAGATTTGGTCTTACTCTGCTAATCAGTCTTCCTGTCTCTCCGGAAAAGGAAGCAGCTAATACTAATTTAGCATTAACCTCTTCTGATAGTATCCTAGCCATATCACTAATAGCATCATCAATCTCTACATTTCCTTTTCTGATTTCTGGCAATTCTTTATCATCATAAACAGAAATTTCTGCTTTCATTGCGATGGCAGCCATGGTCTTGACTGTTAATACAGGATATTTTCCCACAGCTGTTTCATTGGATAACATTAAGCTATCTGTATGATCAATTACTGCATTAGCCACATCACTTACTTCTGCTCTCGTTGGTCTCCTGTTTCTTTGCATCGAATCTAACATCTGAGTAGCTACAATTACCGGTTTAGCAACAGCATTAACCATATCTATAATCTCCTTTTGAATTATTGGAACATCAGCTGCTGCCATCTCTAATCCTAAATCACCACGAGCAATCATAATACCATCGGCTGCCTCGATTATTTCTTTAATATTTTCAACAGCTTTATGTCTCTCTATTTTAGCAATAATTCTAATTGGTGGTTGATTCTTAATATTAAATTCTTTTTCATATTCCTTTATTAAAAATTTTACATCCAATATATCCTTGGCATTTTCTACAAATGACATGGCAACCAAATCAACATTGTGTTCCACTCCAAACCTTAAATCTTTTCTATCTTTATCTGTCAGAGCTGGGATAGAAAGTTTACTGTCCGGTAAATTAATACCTTTATGTGAAATAACCATACCACCTTCTATTACTAAACATGTTATTACTGTTCCTTCAATTTTTTCGATCTTTACTTCGATGTGACCGTCATCAATTAAAATTCTCTCGCCAATTTGTAAATGTTCATGAAGATCTGAATAATCAATTGGAATACAATTTTTGGTATAACTGTCTATAGCGGTATCAAATATGACTTGTTTTTTTTCTTTAAGTTCAATTCCTTTTTCTGGCATCTGCCCTACTCTAATTTTAGGCCCCTGTAAATCCTGTAAGATAGCAACTGGTTTTCCGGCTTTTTTTTCTGCCGTCCGTATATTTTTAATTAAAATAGCATGATTTTCATAAGTACCATGAGAAAAATTAAGCCTGGCAAAATTCATCCCTGCTTTTGTCATCTGTACTAATGTAGTTATCTCCTGACAAGATGGCCCGATTGTTGCTCCTATTTTTGTTTTTTTAAACATAAATTATTTAGTAAGATTTTTAACTTGGTCTATTTGTTCGGAACTTAAATTCAATATTTTCATTAAACTTTCTAATTTGTTAGGTGATTGAACAGTACTAGTAGTACCACTATTACCTATTAATGAATTTAATGACGAATATTGACTCCACACTTGTTTAGCTACCGGTGGTAAAAACACCAAGGCTAATATTAGTGGAATTAAAATAATTAAAAGACGAAACCAACTGGCAACCGCCGCCCAAGCTAATTTACGATTAATTTTACGATTTTGTTCATAAATGATCTGAGACCATTTTAAATTCTTTTCTAATAGCTCTTTAGTTGAATCAGTACTGCGGGCAGAAAATTTTTCTTCACTGACTTCCTCTTTTAGTTCTTTCACTGTTTCTTCTTTTGGTTCTTTTTTATCTTTTTTTATCTTTTTAACATCATCGTCTACAATATTAGTTTGTTTTTCTGTTTTTGTTTTTTCTTTTTTATGTCTAAACATATATTTATTATTATTTCTTCTTATTTTTACTAGCCATTTTTTGCAATTCTTTGGTAAAACTACTCACATCTTTAAAATCACGATACACAGATGCAAAACGAATATATGCTACTTTATCAAAAATTTTTAATCTCTTCATGATAACTTCCCCTAAATTCCGGCTACTAATCTCTCGTTTTTTCTTTTTTTGTAAATCACGTTCAATATTACTAATTAATCGATGAAGTTTTTCTTGTGTATATGCTCTTTTGGTTAGAGATTTCTTTATTCCATTTTTAAGTTTTTCTCTCATATAACTTTCACGCTGACCATTCCTTTTAACAATCATTAAATCCAATAATTCCACTTCTTCGGCTGTGGTAAAACGATAACGACATTTCTCACACTCACGACGACGACGTATTACAAAACCACCCTCGGTGGGACGTGAATCAATTACTGATGAATTCTGATTATTGCAAACTGGACATTTCATAATATTTATAATTAAATTTTACCATATTACAATATATTTAACAAACCCTGCTATATACTAGCAGGGTTTATTTTTGTTATATATATTATCAACTCATTACATGCCCATTTTTTTTCTGATAAAGGCTGGGATCTCTAATTCTTCATCTTCATCATCCGCCATGTTTGTACTAATATTTTGTTGTTGAACAGGATTAGTATTCTTTTGTGCCTTTGGAATATCATCATCTAAATCCTGTTGAACAATTTTTTTGAACTGTCGTTCGTTATCATTTTCTTCTTTTTGTATCTTGCGCATAAAATTACTACTGCCGACCCTACTTATTGGTGTTGTACTTAAAGTATTTTCAACTTCCAAATTATCAATATCTAATGATAAACGCCTATCTTCAAAACCAGTAGCAATCACAGTTATTCTTAAACCATCTTTTAATGTTTCATCGATGTTTGCTCCAAATATAATCCTGGCATCTTCTGAGGCTGAACTTGTTATAATTTTAGCAGCTTCATTAACTTCATCCATTGTCATATCAGATCCACCGGTGATTGTAAATAGTATACCACTGGCACCATCTATTGATAATTCTAACAAAGGAGAAGAAATAGCTTGTTTAGCTGCTTCTACAGCTCTGTTTTCTCCGCTAGCATTTCCAATCCCCATCAAAGCCGAACCAGCATTTAACATAATTGTTTTTACATCAGCAAAATCAACATTAATAATTCCTGGAATAGTTATCAATTCAGCGATGCCTTGTACACCTTGCCCTAAAACATCATCAACTATTTTAAATGATTCTAATAAAGTAGTCTTTTTATCAATCATTTGCAATATACGATCATTTGGTATAGTAATAATAGCGTCAACACTCTTAGCTAATTCTTCCCACCCTTTTTCAGCCACTTCGGTTCTTTTTGGTCCCTCAAAGCTAAAGGGTTTAGTTACAACTGCTATTGTTAAAGCCCCGAGTTCTCTAGCGATTTGGGCAACCAAAGGACCGCCACCAGTTCCTGTTCCGCCACCCATGCCACAAGTAACAAAAACCATATCAGAACCTTTCAGCATATCACGAATTTCATTTTGTGATTCCTCTGCTGCTTTACGTCCGATGTCTGGTTGCATTCCTGCTCCTAAACCTCTGGTTATACTTTTCCCTATATGTAATTTATATTGAGCAGGATTATGGTGAAGGGCTTGTACATCTGTATTCATTGCCAAAAAATCAACACCGCGAATTTTACTTTGAACCATTCTTTTAATAGCTGAACCACCGCCTCCACCTATACCAACAACTTTAATCTTGGCAAATGTTTCAATTTCTGGTTTCACTTGTGGCATAATATTATTTTTTAAAAATGAATTTTCATTATTGAACACATTACTTGTTCAATAGAATGTGAAATAAAATAACAGAGTACTTCTCTGCTATATATTGTATAATTGGACAATGTTACTGTCAAGTGAATTTAACAAATCTGTGTGTATAACATTTTATGGAACAAGCGCTTTAATCCATTTTTTTAACTGACCACCAGCCTTGCCAAAGCTTTTAAGTACATTTACTCCGTTCTGCCCCGTGCCCATGGAATCCATCAAAGAACCCCATTTTACAAGACCTAATACTGTTGCAAAACCAAGATCATTTACTTTTTCAGTTACACTAATAATATTTAAAGGATAACCAAGTGTGGCTGGTAATCTTAATATCTTTTTTGCACATTCAACTATGCCAGGTAATTTTGCTCCTCCGCCGGTAAAAATAATGCCAGCTGGTAATAAACCTGAACGTTGTGCTTTTCTTAATTCTTCATCAACTTTCTGTAATATTTCTTCTACTCGAGCATTAATAATTTCATTAACATATCGTTGTTTTACAATTTCTGAACTTGATGCTCCGACATCTTGCAAATCAATTGTTGTTCTTCTGTCTGTTGAATCCGGTAAACAATGACCATACTCTATTTTTGTTATGTCAGCTATATCTACTGAAGTACGCAAACCAATCGCTAAATCATTAGTGATATTTTCTGAGCCCAGCGGTAAAACAGCGGTATGAATCATTTCCCCATCTTCAAAAACAATTAAACTAGTTGTTGTAGCGCCAATATCAACGACGGCCACACCTAATTCTTTCTGTCTTTTGGTTAATACTGCCTCTGAACAAGCCAGAATAGCTAAAACCAAATCATCTATTTCAAGACCGGAACGATAAACAGCTTTAGTTAAGTTCTTAATCTGAGCCGATACTCCTAGTATAATACTGGAGTCTACCTCTAAACGTATACCAGTCATGCCCACGGGGTCTTTAATGGCTAACTGACCATCTACTCCATAACTACGCGGTAACACATGCAAAACCTCATAATTCAATGGTGTAGCAATAGATCTAGCTGCTTCTAAAGCTCGACTAACGTCTTCTTCACTTATCTCGTTATTTGCCTTTGAAACAGCCACCACCCCTTTAGAATTTTGTAACATTATTTGTAATCCGGAAATACCTACCCAGACACTATCAATCGGGATGCCCACCATACGCTCTGCTCTTTCTAGACAAGCTGAAATAGAAGAAACCACATCTTCTATGCTATTTATCTTACCCTTGTTAACCCCTTCGGTTTGATAATCAACGGCACCTAAAATTTGCAGTTCATTATTACCTAGTTCAGTCTCAATCATCTGACCAACGGCCATTCGTATATTGCGTGAACCAAGATCGAGAGCGGATATTAAATTTCCAGATTTTCTTTTCATAAGTTAGAGATAATGGATATATACTAATTATATATTATTTTACGAAATTAATAAAGTAAGGGACAAATACTATCAACCCAATAATTAATGAGACTGCTGAAACTAACAATACGGCTCCAGCCATTATATTCTTAATCGCATAAACATAGTGATGGAGACGAGGCTTTAATAAATCATTAAATTTCTCAATAACTGTATTAACTATTTCTGTTAATAATACTAATAATATTAACAACAAAATGATCATCCATTCTAATTTGGTGATATTAAAATATGTTGATAGTAGTAAAACAAATATGGCCATATAGCACTGGACACGAAAATTCTGTTCTGTTTTAAAAACGGATTGTAATCCCTGAGCAGCACTAGATGTACTTTTTAAAAACTTTTTAATTGATATCATACTTTCTTCATTACCTCCTCTAATAACTGTTCTTGTAAATTAAACATTTTTTGAGCATCTTTTTTGTTCATGTGATCAAAACCAATTAAATGCAAAAGACCATGAATCAACATTCGACTAAATTCTTTCTTTTCTGTTGTTTTAAATAATTTAGCTTGTCTTTTGATGACTGGATAGCAAATAAAAATCTGTCCTAAATAATCACTGCAAAATATATCGTCTTTTTCTTGCCAGGCAAAACTTAATACATCAGTACTATCATTTATTCCACGATAGCTTCTATTTATATTTTTCATCCTTTGCTCCCCTATTATTCCTACTTCAATCACTCCTTGTATTTTCTTTATTTTTTTTGCTACATGTCCTATAATCCTCTCAACTCTAATTTTTGTCCAAGTACATTTGACCGTTTTATTAAATTCAACAACTATCATAAGTTAACAGCTATTTACTCACCTTCCCCATATAACTAGCTTGCTGTAAGATGTGGCCACTCATGGCTGACATTAGATTCGAACTATGACCTGATTCCATTGGAATAGTGGTGTCTAGAGCATATAACTTAAAAAAGTATCGGTGTGTGCCAGAAGGAGGACAAGGACCACCATAAGTGAAATCTTCCCAACTGTTTGACCCTCTTGTTTCATTAATAGGAGTAAAGTTTTTTGGTATTACAGTTGTTTTTGGACTGATCTCCCATAATATCCAGTGAACCCAGGTTCCGGATGGTGCATCTGGATCATCCATTATTAAAGCTAAGCTTTTGGTACCATCTGGTACATTGGAGATATTTATTTGAGGATTAACATTAGCTCCATTACAAGTGTATTCGGCTGGTATTACCTCTCCATATGAAAAAGCTGGTGAGCTAACAGTTAATGGTTCCACCACTGGAGTGGTAGGTGTCGGAGTTGGAGTTGGAGTTGGAGTTGGAGTAGGTGTCGGAGTTGGTGTCGGTTTTACGGTGGGGGTAACAGTTTTTACTACTTCTTTTTCTGTTTCTACAGTGGCTGTAGTTATGTTATCTGTCACTGATTGTGTGGCTGTGGTTGTATTAGTAGGATCTGGTGTGGTGACTACATCTGTAATACTTGTTTCGGTGGTGATTGGCGAAATAGTTTTATCCACTTTTTTCCCACAACCAACAACTACTAATAATGTCAATGACATTAAACTAATAGCTATTATTTTCTTACTTAACATAGAAGATGTGCTTAATAAATTATATTTAGATTATATCACCTATATTTTACTTAGGCAATAAAATTGATAGTATTAATATATATCATTTTCTTAAACATTGGCTTTTTTATACTTTTTTGGTAACATATATTATAATAGTATAATTATTAATAAAATAAAGTATGTCTGTATTAGTAATAGATATTGAAACAGTCGGAGAAAATTTTGATAATTTAGATGAAGTGACTCAAAAAAATTTAATGCGTTCAGTAGAGCGTATTGCTAACAATGAAGAAGAAAAAGATGTTTTAAGTATGGAAATGAAAGATGGTCTGGGGCTTTCTCCTCTAACTGGTGAGATTGTGGCTTTAGGAGTGTTGGATTCTGATACTGAGTTAGGAGCAGTATATTATCAAGCTCCCGGAGAAGAGCATGAAGAGACTGAAAGTGAAGGTTGTAAGCTGAAGGCCATGACTGAAAAAGAGATGCTAGAGAAATTTTGGGAATTAGCAAAAAAATACGATACCTTTGTGACATATAATGGCCGAGGGTTTGATATTCCATATATTTTGATACGCTCAGCCGTGCATAAAATACGTCCTAGTAAAGATTTAATGTCCAATCGTTATACTAGTATGCAACGGGGAGCTAAACATGTGGATTTAATGGACCAACTTTCTTTTTATGGTGCGGTTTGGAAAAAACCATCTTTACATTTATATTGTCGTGCTTTTGGAATTAATTCTCCTAAAGATGGCATGTGTGGAAGTGAAGTAGGGAAATATTTTAGGGATAAAAAGTATTTAGAGATTGCTAAATATAATATTGGTGATATTGTAGCTACTAATGAGCTTTATAAGCATTGGGCTTCATACCTGAGATTCTAATTATGAAATTTAGTTACACTATTCAAAAAAGCAAGAAAGCCAGAAGAGTAAGGATAGCCATAAGCAGTCGGGGAACAATAACAGTTACTCAACCATATTTTTTACCAAAATATTTTGTTAAAAAATTTGTAGAAGAAAAAAAAGAGTGGATAATATCTAAATTAAAAAAAATTAAGATCAACCGAGAACAAAGTGATATTTGTGTACCCAGAAGACATAGACAAGCATATTTAAACAATAAGGAACAAGCCAGAACATTAGTGATGAATGCTATTGAGAAATATAATGAGGTGTATGGGTTTGTATATAATCAGATAAGGATAAAAAATACCAAAAGCAGATGGGGGAGTTGTAGTGAAGATAAAAATCTTAATTTTAGCTACCGTCTTGTATATATGCCTTCGTATATGGCAGAATATATTGTTGTACATGAGTTGTGTCATCTGCAAGAAATGAATCATTCTAAAAATTTTTGGAAATTAGTAGAACAAACAGTACCAGATTATAAAAGAATTGAAAAACAATTAAAAAAAGTCTGACACAACAGACTTCATTAAAAAGTATTGTTCCACCCAGCGCAGTTCTGCGCTGGGTGGTGGATGAAGGTGAATGTTATTTTTTCTTTCCCTTGCCCATGCCGTAGTGTAGCCCCAGGAAGACGGGGATATACATTACGAGACCCAGGACAACGGAAACAGATACATTGATGGCTCTGCACACAAAGCCCATAAGCACCTCCTTTCAAGTTAGGGGTCGGGGAATACACGAGGTTCGACTTCCCCCTTTTCCATTTTTCGAATTTTCGTATCCCCCAAAATTTCTAGAAGATTACGTATTATATCCCCGATGTTTCTCAACACCAGTATCACTTTTTTCACCCTGCCCTCCTTGTTTGGGAGATATTATTAACTCATATTTTTACAATAAAGTCAATAAAAAAATTCATCAGTTGAGGAATAGATTTGCTAGCGATCCCTATATTAATAATAGTCAACAATATCTATGAAAAAACCAGAAATAATGTCACCAGTGAGAAATTTAGCCACTTTAAAAGCTTGTAAAGATTATGCGGATGCCGTGTATTTTAGTGTAGATGCTCTTTCTATGCGATCTGGCTTAAAGGGTATTACTTTACGCAATTTAAATAGTTTTGTTAAAAAGTGTCATGAGTATAAATTGAAGTCATATTTAGTTGTTAATACTGTATTATATAATAGAGATATTAAAGTAGCGGAAAAAATTATTAAAAAAGCTAAATTAGTTAATGTTGATGCGGTGATTGTTTGGGACCCAGCTGCCATTGAGATTGCTCATAAAATTAAAATACCTTTTTTTATTTCTACTCAGGCCAATATTTCTAATTATGCTTCCGCTTTGATGTATAAAAAAATGGGAGCCAGTAGAGTGGTATTGGCTCGCGAGATGACCTTGAAACAAATTAGAGAATTAAAAAGAAAAGTTGGTAAGTTGGAAATCGAAACATTTATTCATGGCGCCATGTGTTATTCCATTTCTGGCCGTTGTTTGTTCTCTTCCAATTTATATGGAACTTCCGCTAATTGTGGGGCTTGTGCTCAGCCTTGTCGAAAGAAATGGATATTAACTGATGAGGAAGGAAATATGATTGTTAATGAAGGTAAATATTTTATGTCTGCTAAAGATTTATGCATGATTGAATACATACCAGAATTAATAAAGGCTGGAATTGATAGTTTTAAAATTGAAGGTAGAAAAAGAGATCCTCGTTATGTGGAAGTGACATCTCGTTGTTATCGGGAAGCAGTGGATGCATATTATGATAAGACCTTTACTAAAGATAAAGTCAAAAAGTGGAAAAAAGAATTAAGTGATGTATATAACAGGGGGTTTAGTACCGGTTTCTATTTTGGTACTCCCACTAAGGAGGGGGTAACTCTTGATAAAGCTGATAATCTTTCAGCTGTAAAAAAAATATTAATCGGTGAAGTGACCCACTATTTCTCTAAAATTGGAGTGGCAGAAATATATTTTGGGCATCGAGGAGTGAAGAGCGGTACAGGTGTCATAATTGAGGGAGACAGCACGTATTTACAGCAGACTATAGAATCTATGGAAATACAGGGAAAAGCTGTTAGAACGATTAAAAAAGGCCAAAAAGCAGGTATTAAAGTTGATGGTAAGGTACGCAGGGGAGATAGAGTATTTATTTTGTCATAATTCAATAAAGGTGGTATAATTTAAGTATTATAAAATATATATTATGAGTGACACCGTAGTTCGTCATATGGTAGCAATTATCGCTACTTTAATATGCTTAATGGCATATTATGCTGGGTATGTATCCGGCTTATTTGGTTGGTGGTGGACAGTGATTGTAATAATCGCAGTCTATGGTGGGGTATATAAGATAATACATAAGTAAATAACAAAGTATGCCCTTAGTAGTTCAACTACCATTTGGAATTAGTGTTGATTTATCTTTTTGGGAGACACTTTTTAGTTGGCATAATTGGGAAATTATTAGAGCCATTTTTGCTATTGGCGGATGGATTATTCTTGCCTTGATTTTTTTCTATATAGGTTCGGAATTATGGAAAGGTTATCGTGGAATGATAAAAGGTAAAGCCAATTGGAAATGGGTGGTATTAGCAGTTGATATACCAGAGGAATTAGTACAATCACCTAAGGCAGTTGAACAAATATTTGCTCATCTTAGTGGTGCTCAGGACGATCCTGGAGTAGCTGATCAGTATTGGGGCGGAGAGGCACAAAAGTATTTTAGTTTGGAGATAATTAGTATTGAAGGGTATATTCAGTTTTTAATTAGAACAGAGGAGTCATTTCGTGATTTAGTGGAAGCAGCTATCTATGCTCAATACCCAGCTGCTGAAATTACTGAAGTGGATGATTATGTCAATAAAGTTAAAGATAAATTCCCCAATAAAGAACAAGATATATTTGGGCTTGATTTTGGCTTAGCTAAAGAGGATTCTTATCCAATTCGAACTTATTCTGAATTTGAACATAGTATTAGTAAGGATAATGTATTTGCCGATCCCATGGCTGCTATTTTAGAAAACTTTAGTCGTGTAGGAATTGGTGAATATTTGTTTTTACAGATTATTATTAAACCAGTTAATAATTCATGGAAAGAGAAGGGGATTGAATTATGTAAAAGAATAATTTCTCAGGAAGAAGATAAAAAGCCAGAGGGCTTTAAAATTGGTCAAAAGATAGGATATTTACCAAATAAAATATTTGATGAAGCTCACAATGTATTAAATTGGAATTTTGAACCCAAAGAAGAATCGTCCACACAAGAAAAAGAAAAACAGTTGAGTGATTTGACTCCGGGAGCAAAAGCAACCCTAGAAGCAGTAGAAGATAAAATATCTAAAATTGGGTTTAAAACAAAAATTAGATTACTTTATGGAGCGGATAAACGGGTATTTAACCCTCAAAAATCAGTACATGGCTTTGTTGGTTCATTAAAACAATTTTTTAATACCAGAAGAAATGGTATTGAAGGTAAATTCAATACCAAAAAGAAATGGCCTTTTAAAGATAAAAGAACTGAACAAATAAAAACTTCTTTTGTTAATGCTTACAAAAACAGAACGATTGATTTTGGGGCTAATGATTATATTTTGAACACTGAAGAATTAGCAACCATCTGGCATTTTCCATTGTCATTTGTTAAAACCCCACTTATTCAAAAAGCCGCTTCTCGTCGATCCGAACCTCCTACGGGTTTGTCTGTTGGGGGATTAGATCAATTACCATTTGAAGATGAAGAGGAAAGTGTCGAACCAAAGGAAAAAGAGTTCATCACTGATGCTGAAGGTCCGATAATAAGCGACGTTACAGTTGATGAAAAAGATGAAATTAAAACTGACACAAATCCTTTATCAAAAGATATTGATTTTGGTTAATATTTAATAGTAAACCTATAACAAAAGATAGATCTGGTGTAATTTGGAGTAAGATGCGTCATGGATATATTTATAGAATAATATAAAATACCGTCTCATTGTGACGGTATTTTTGATTTAATGTGTTTGATACAATTATTTTAATTCCGGATACAAGGGAAATTTTTTAGTTAATTCAACCACCTGTTTTCTAATTTCTTTCAATTTATTTTCATCCTCATGGTTGTTGATACAAATATCTATCCAATTCGCAATAATTTTCATTTCATTTTCTTTCATGCCTCTGGTAGTTAAAGCTGGTGTGCCCAATCTTATCCCTGATGGATCCATTGGTTTTCTAGGATCATCTGGAATCATATTTTTATTTACAGTAATTCCAGCTTTATCTAGTGCTATTTGAGCTTGTTTTCCCGCAATTCCTTTAGGGGTAACATCAATAAGTAGCAAATGATTATCAGTACCACCAAAACATAAATGATATCCTCGGTTTTTAAATTCATATTCTAATACCTTGGCATTTTTTTTAATTTGTTTAGCATACTCAATAAAATCCGGTTGTTGGATTTCTTTAAAAGCGATTGCTTTGGCAGCTATATTATTTTCATGAGGACCACCTTGAAACCCTGGGAAGACGGATTTATCTATTAATTTAGCTATTTTTTCTTTACAAAGGATCATTCCTCCACGAGGACCACGTAGTGTTTTATGGGTAGTAGTGGTAACGACGTCGAATATTGGAGTAGGGTTGTTCATCTGCCCACCAGCAATTAAGCCAGCAATATGAGCAATATCAGCCATGGTGTAGGCATCGATTTTGTCAGCAATGGTTTTAATGCGTTCATAATCAATTTCACGAGAATAAGCACTGTAACCAACTAGTACTAGTTTTGGCTTATGTTCAAGCGCCATCTTTTCAAGATTATCATAATCAATAGATCCTTCCGCTGTGGTTTTATAGCGAATAAAATTAAAGACTTTGGTCATGTGTGTAATTGGATGTCCATGAGTCAAATGTCCTCCATGCGAAAGATCCATACCCAAGATAGTATCACCAGGTTTTAATAAAGCAAAATATACAGCAATATTAGCTGGTGCTCCGGATAGGGGTTGAACATTTACATGTTCGGCACCAAATATTTGTTTGGCTCGATCAATGGCCAATTGTTCTACGGTGTCAACATTTTCACAGCCACCGTAGTATCTTTGTTTAGGGTATCCTTCGGAGTATTTATTGGTTAATATTGAGCCTAGTGCTTCTAATACTGCTAGAGAAACGAAATTTTCTGATGGGATCATTTCTAATCCCTCTTCTTGACGTTCTAATTCTTTTATAATAGCCTCCTTGATTGGCGGATCAAATTGTTCTAATGTTTGTTTATTCATAATCTTATAATATATAACAACTAAATTATTACCTAGTTAATTAGTTGCTTTATTATTTAAATTCTAGGCATTCAAATATCATAATGATTTGATTACTTCGTAGACATTATCTGCGCAATCATCTGGTAGGTTATTAATATCAATCCAGTCCCACTGTATGATATTTTTTCCAGGTTGTATCTCCCCAATCCTTTTGGCTAAGTAATGTATTAAAATTATTAGTTTATTATTCTGTTTTAGTAAAATTGTTTTTAATGGTTTAATGATCTCTATTTCAATGCCCATCTCTTCTTTGGTTTCGCGCCGGCAAGCTTGTTCTAGTCCAGCATCAAAATCTTCAACTTCACCACCTGGAAAAAACCATTGTGTGATTTTATTATGTTTTCTTTCTTTTACGAGCAAAACTTTATTATTTTCAATAATAACCGGTCCGGATGCTATGATAGAATTTGGGGGTATATTCATATGGTTTTGTATTTGATGAATTTATGATATCATAGATGAAAACATTAAACAATAATATATAACTATGGAATTAACTCTCATCTTAGGTCCTATGAAAAGTGGTAAATCATTTGATTTAATCAGCTATTTTGCTCCTTTAAAGTATACTAAAAAGAAATTTTCTCTTTTTCATTCATCTCGTAATGTGCGTGATGAACAAATTGAATCTCGAAATGGAGTATTATTAGAAGCTAAAAAAGTTAGTTCTTTAGAAGATGTATTAGCAAAAGATTATGATGTAATTGGTATCGATGAAATTCATATGTTTGCCCCAGAAGAAGCGGAAAATATTAAAAAGATTATTCATCGAGGAACAAAAGTAGTAGCTGCGGGGTTGGATATGGATTACAAAGGGGAGTTATTTGCAATTGTAAAAAAGTTATTAGAGTTGGGGCCTATTGATGTAAAGTATAGGCGAGCAGTGTGTGAAGATTGTCATGAGCATAATGCGGTTTATACTCAGGTTTATGAAAAGGAAAATCCCATCACAGAAGGAATGCCACCAGTAATACCAGATGATGGCACATTTACTTATGCACCAGTGTGTCGGCATTGTTTTGTGTCTAATTAGTAGATATAATTATTAATTGAATTAGTATCAGAGAGTTATCAGACATTTTTTACCATATATCCTTGTTTTAATTTGTATCCCAATTTACGATAATAATCTCTTACTCCTACTCCAGAAATTACGGCTAATGTATCTATTTTTTCTTTTTTACAAATTTTTTCTGCTTCTTTAATTAATTTTTTACCCATTCCTTTGTGTTGGGTTGCTTCTTTTTGTCTTTGCCCTATTTTCATTAGTTGCCCATAGGTGTGAAGTTCGCGGATAAATGATGGAAATATTCCATTTTTATCTATTCTTAGTCGACAAAAGGCAAATACTGCTTTTCTGTCCTTGTCTTCAAAACTTAAAAAATATTCGTTTCCATCACTAGATAAATATTTATCAATAAATAGTTGGGGCTTGCTGATTTTTTTTAATGTACTATGACTAATTTCTCGGCAACGTAAACAATTGCAAACAAGATTTTCTTGTGTCATTTCATTTTGTATTACTTGTCGTAGATTTGTCATCATATTTCCCGCCTCCACATGATGAGATGGGATATCGCGGATAAGTCGGGAAATACGAACATAGCGAGGAAGTTTTGATTTTAATTTTTTTAATATATCAATTAATTTTCTATCGCTGTATGGTTTATATTTTCCTTTTAGCAATCGATTATATAGTTCAGTATTTTTGATAACAGTACAGGGATATATTTTAATCATATCAGGCCGAAATCGTTGATCATTAAATATTTCTTTCATCATTTTAAGATCCTTGACTGGTGTTGAGCCGGGCAATTGAGGCATAAGATGATAATCAACTTTAAATCCATATTTTTTCAATAGTTTTGTGGCCCGCATCACATCTTCTTGTGTATGTCCTCTTTGGATATCTTTTAAAATTTTATTATCAGTGGTTTGTACCCCCATTTCTATTCTAGTGCATCCCATTTCTCTCATTATTTCTATGTTTTTTTCTGTGATCATATCTGGTCTAGTCTCTAGTGTAATACCAATTATCCTGTGAACAGCTTGTTCATTTTTTTTCTGTACTTGTATCAATGTGTTTTGTATTTTTTTTAATGATGCTTTCTTATTGTTATCTTTGTTATACTTTGGATTATTACAAGCCTGGAAACAACGAAGAATAAACCAATATTGATAAGAAAGAGGATAAGCATTCCAACTACCGCCTTTAACAATTAATTCTACCTTTTCGGTTGGGTGACCATTGTCTTGCAAGGTTTTAATCCGTCTCCTTACTTGTTCAAATGGATCAAAGCATAGCTTTAGTGCTCGGGCAGCTGCTGGTTCATCACTTAAATAGCTTTTTGGCATTCTTTTTTCGTCCGGACAGTAAATGCATTTACCTGGGCAATGATATGGTTTTGTTAAAACAGTAATAATAGTTACTCCAGACTGTGTCCTAATAGCTCGTTTAATAAGTAGCATTTCTAAATTCTTATTTTTCCTTATCTTGTTTTGTTTTAATAGTTCGTGATATACTTTTAGTAGTTCTTTTTTACGAGGGATATCCTTTCTTTCTTTTTGATTACGTAAAAATATGCGTTTCTGTAAATCCAGTTCACGCTCAGTTTTAACCTTGTTTTTAATTAAAGCCTTAATTAACTGTTCCATATCATGAATAGTTTAGATTCACTACAAATTATACGCAATATAGCCAATAATTACAATAGTATTGCTAAACATTTTTCCGTTACCAGAAATATGGCTTGGCCAGAATTTGGTTTTTTTAAAAAATATATTAAAGACGGTCAAAATATTTTAGACTGGGGTTGTGGCAACGGACGTTTATTAGATTTCTTAAAAGATTTTGATATTAAGTATTATGGTATTGATATCAGTAAAGAATTGATAAAAATAGGAGAAGAGAAATATAAAGATAAAGTAAAAGACGGAAGAGCATTTTTTTTCTCAACAGACAAAGAGGATAAGAAGTTTGCGGAAAATTTTTTTGATGTTGCTTTTATGATTGCTAGTCTTAATCATTTACCGAGTAAAGAGAGTCGTTTACAGGTATTGAAGCAGGTATTTAGTGAGATTAAAAAAGGTGGTAAGCTTATGATTACTGTTTGGAATTTAGATAGTACTTGGTTTCAAAAAAAGAAAGAATATGAGAAAATAGGGGAAGGTGACTACCTTGTACATTGGAAGGATAAAGATTCTAAAACACAAGTAAAACTTTATTATCATAATTTTTCAAAAAAAGAATTGAATGATTTACTAACACAAGTTGGTTTTAAAGTAAAAATTTGTGAGTATTATGATAATGATTTTATTGATGACAAGAGTAAGGCTAGGAATCTGGTTGCTTTAGCAGAACAGTAGTTTGAATTAAACAAAAAAGACTTCGCTAAAGCGAAGTCTTTTTTATTTAATTAGGTTATTAGGCTGGATGATATTGTTTTTCACCGTAGTAAACATTTTTATTTTTATCCTTATACACTTTCAGAGTTTTTTCTCCAATTTCTTTCCAGTTGAAGTTTGTTTCGACTAATTTCTTATTATCTTTTCCTGTCTTATAGAAGTTTTCTTTTTCTTTGAACAGTTCTATTAGTTTATCAGCTAGTGAAGAAATGCTGGCATTATTAAACCAATATTTATTATCAGTAATAATTTCTCTATGTTCTGGTATATCAGATGCTAGGACTGCTTTTCCATATGACATTGCTTCTAATACTGTTATTGGTAGCCCCTCATTTTCTGATGGATGTACCAATATTGATGCATTGAAAAAGAGTTGTTCTAAAGTTTTTCCTTTTTGCCAGTCAGTAAGTACGATGCTACTATCTCCTCTGGACATGCCTTTAATTTCTTTTACATAATCATCAGTATAAGCAGAACCGCCAACAATCACTAATTTATATCCACTAAATAGTTTAGGATATTGAGTTTTAGCAAATTGCCAAGCATCAATTAGATAGTGGGCACCTTTGTGCCTTACTAAACGAGATACCATTAATATGTATTTATCTTTTTTTAAATCCCATTTATCTTCAATGATATTTGAATCAATACCTTTCTGTATTTCTTTGATTCCATTAGGAATATATTCTGTTTTTGTCTTATATTCATTTAAGTAGTAATTTTTTAATGTTTTTGAAACAGTAATAGTTTGGTGAGCAAATTTAGCAGCCGTCCACTCACCAATGTGAAGCATAATACGAGCTAGTAATCCCCATTTTTGGTGATATCTATCCAAACAATGAGAAGTAATGACGACTTTAATTTTAGGGGCAAAAATCCTTGGTATCCAAGATAGTAATGAAGGGCCAACAGCATGATAATGAATAACATCAGGTTTTTGCAAAATAGCGTGAATGGTAGCTGTTAAAGTATGGGTAATAGCATCTAAGTTTTTAGTTTTGATGCCAGGAGTATGAATAATCTTAATATTACCAATTTTTTTAATATTTTTAGGAGTGTACCAAGCTCTTGAGTAAACCAAAACTTCTTGGCCTGTTTTAGCCAATTGTTTAGCCAACTCTTCTACGTGGCGTTCTACACCACCATAAATAGCTGGAATACCTTTTTGTCCTATCATCGCGGTTTTCATATTTGATTTTTAACATGTATAGGCCAAATATTGGCTTTTTTAAGCAACATACCAGTATATCATAAATTATTGTCTTTGTCAACGGTATATTGGCTCGAATTTTTAATATTAGGCTAAGATAAGCCAAAACATGAAATATTTACATGTTTTTTATCTTATAATATATTAAATTATAAGATAGGTACTGTTAGCTAGTTATATTTATCTTCGCGATAAATACGACTGCTAGCTGTACCAAGACCATCCACCAACATAAATTTTGTATAATAGATTTTTTTTTATTTTTATGATAAAATATATACAGTTATGTATATTTTAATTGCAATTATAGGCTATTTTTTTCTAGCCGTTACTAATATATTTGATAAATTCTTATTAACCAAGGCGGTAAAATCGGCCGCACTTTTTGTTTTTTATTCTACTGCTCTGGTAACGCCTATCCTAGTATTAGTACCATTTGGAGTTGGCTTTTTAAAAAGTTACTTTGATTGGTTAATGGCAATAGGTGGCGGTGTTTTTTTTGTATTTGCACTTTGGGCAATGTATAAAGGGTTTCAGGATAGTGAGATTAGTCATGCCGGACCATTAGTTGGAGCGGCTACTCCTTTTTTTGTTTTAATTTTTTCATATTTTTTTCTATCTGAAACACTGACAGTATGGCAATTCAGCGGTGTCATTGTATTAATATTTGGTTCATTATTAATATCCTTTGAAAAAAGTAAAAAACATCATGGTATACACAAAGCAATGTTATGGATAATTTTTGCCGGTTTACTTTATGCAGTTTCACACGTGTGTTCAAAATATGTTTATGATGTTTATGGCTTCTATGCCGGTCTTGTCTGGACTCGTGGTTTTATGGGCATAGCCGGACTTTTCTTATTATTTAATAGTTCAGTGCGAACTAGTTTGTTTAAAAAAGAAAAGAAAAAAGATAAAAATACTAAAGAAAAACAGTTATTTTTAGTTTTTTCCAGTCGTATGTTAGCAGTTGTGGCAGTAATATTAATACAGTATTCCATAGCAATTGGAAGTGTAACTATTGTTAATGCCCTTGCCGGTGTTCAGTTTGCACTCTTAGTAATATTAGTAGCTTTTCTCACTAAATTTGTACCAAAGTTATTTAAAGAAAAATTTGTTAGAGGAGAATTAAAAATAGAATTATTGGCTGTAGTTGTTATTGCCATTGGCTTGGCGTTGATAATTAAATAGCAACAATATAAAAAGACTAGATGGCGAATAGTCTTTTTATGATTTAGCAGATGTTATTCCCGTTAATAGTTATCCTTTTTATAGTGTTAGCTAGGTTTTGTTTTGATTTGTATTTAATTTTAAAATATTGGGGAGAGTATCCATACCAAGTATTGTTTTTTTGATTTTCGAAAAGTATAGGTAATTTTTTTCCAATAAATTGTTTGATATATCTATTGCTACTTTTTTGAGCCACAGTTGTTAATTCTTTAACCCTGTCTGTTACAGTCTGGTTATGGATGGGTTTCATGTTGTATGCTTCTGTGTTTGGCCGGGGTGAGAAGGGGAATATGTGAATTTTAGTAAATTGTATTTTTTTTATAAAATCTACAGTTTTTTTAAATTCAATATCATTTTCTACCGGAAAACCAACAATTATGTCTGTTGTAACAGAAAAAAGTGGATTTTGTTTCCTTAAACATTTGACGATGTTTTTATACTGTTTTGCACTATAACCTCGTTTCATGGCCTTTAACACATCATCTGAACCAGATTGTAATGAAAGATGAAAGTGGGGTAGTAATCTGTCTGGATTTTTGTTATACAGTGTAATAAGTTCCTTAGTGATAAGCCGGGGATCTAGTGATCCTAGACGGATGCGAGCAATAGTTGTTTGTTTAAGTATTTTTTTTAGTAGATTCGCTAAATCATTATTATCACTATTATATTGGCAAATATTTACGCCTGTTAAAATGATCTCATTATAGTTTTGTTTAATACAGTTTTGTATGCTCTGGATAATTTCCTTCAATGGTACACTTTGTGATTTTCCTCTGAATTTAGGGATAATACAATATGAGCATTGAAAGTTACAGCCTGTTTGTATCTTTATTAGTTTTCTTGTTTTTTCTTGAGTAGTATTGTTACAACTCGTGCAAATATCGGAAAAATATGATCGTATTTTTTCTAGGTGTTCTATAATTTCTTCATTGTTTTTTGCCTGAAAATCAATTTGTTTTAAATCATAATTTTCTAAACAACCGGTTGCCACAGTGTATATATTTTGTTTTTTTACTCTTTTAATTGTCTCTCTACTGGTCTGACTTGCTTTACAAGTAACACCACAAGCACGAATAATAGCTAGATCGGGTTTATTATCCATGGAAATGACAGAAAAACCTCTTTGTAAGAGGCTTGATTTTAGGTTGTCTGTTTCTGCTTGATTTAATTTACATCCTAAAGTAATAAATGATATTTTCATACTATTTTTCAACCAAGTTACCTTTTAATCTTCCACGGTCATCATCAGCTAAAGTATTATCCAGTTTTTTTGTTGTTATATCAAATATTTTACTAGTATTATTATCTTTAGCTTTAATATTAACATATTCTATAATTGGTAGTTTTTGTCCAACCTGTTTACTTGTTGGCGTCACTTGTATCTCAAAATGGATTCCAGTTGTTCCAAGAGCGTTCAGTTTAGGATAATTCCAGTTTAAGGTGTTATTAGATTTTTTGTATGTTAGTTTAGGGCCAATAGTGACGCTTTCTTTGCCAGTGAATGTTACTCCATCTGCTAGTTTTGCTGTTAGCTCAACATTATTTACATCATTAATTTGGTTATATATTTTTATAAACACCCAATATTTTGTTGTTTGACCAACTTTAGGAGGAAGAGGAAGACGACCAATTTGATCTCCTTCCGGAGTATAGAATCTAATTTGTTGATCTACTTTTAATTGGGTAGCAATTTGCAGTTTATCACCAGTTCCTTTCTGAGTGTATACCGGTGTTATGTTCGATGGAGCAGGAAGTTGTAATTCAGGAATAATTTCTAAGTAGGTATTTTTTTCATTTTTAAATTCAAACCAACCTTTTGTATATATGTTAACAATAAAATTTTCACCATTCTGTGATAAAATATTTTTTAATTTTGTCCTGGCTTGTCCATCAATTATTAAGCTATTGCCACTGTACCGTATATTATTTTCCAGAGCTGTTTTTTCCCAGTCAATCATTTGTGGATAATTAACTGTTAAGACTAATCGAAGATTATCTATAGTTAATTTACTGTTATTTTTCCAACTCACATCTATTGGCATTATTGAGAAAATGTCAGCGTATTTAATGGCTTTGGAAAAATTAACCTGTGAATACAAATCAGGAGATAATATGTCTATATCTGCAAAAACGGGTATTTGTGTAATTTGAGTTTCATTAATCTTTATTTGGGGAGTGAACTGTATTCTATGTTTTCCAATATTTTTTTCTAAATTAATAGTTCCGGTTACAATTTTTACTTCATTTGGTCTGATTGATATATCATTATATTTTTTATCAATTATTTCATTACTCCAATTATGCACAATGGAAATATTATTCAATGTTTGTTTGGCATTGCTTTTTAACATGTATTTGTATTCCACACTCTGGCCAATGAATGCGCTTGTAGGAATAGTAAGATTGGACTGTATTACACTGCCCGGTAATTTTAATAGATATCTATTAATTTTTTGTTCACGGTTATTTGTTTCTGAGGTAGTATACGATAAACGTGCAATAATAGTATTATCTTTGTTGGGTTCAGACCAGAACCAACCATATATTTCCACACTACTTTTTTCTCCGGATTTAATATTTTTAATATTTGGAAATATTGATTTATCATTAAAAGTTGTACTAGGTGTTTTTAGACGATCAATTTGAAATCCTGATGGTAAATTAAGAGACAAAGTGGTACCAAGTAATTTCTGTTCACTGCGATTTTTATAATTAATTATTAGGTGAACATATTCTCCAGAAATTATTCTATTATCGCCAAGTGAGATATCAAGATCAACCATGTCAGTTATACTAGGTTTCCAAAAAAAGAGAAATAGGGAAGCACCAAGCATTACAATCGCTAGAGAGAGAAGTAACATGTCAAAAATAAATAGTTTTTTTGCATGCCGATAATTTCCCTTGTACTTAAAGTGATAATGGTGATGAAATTTTTTTAATAGTTTTTTTACCATAAGTATATTAATTACTTACATTATACCTCCAATAAAGAGGCTTGTAAATATTGGATGTAATAAAAAAACCCTCATAAAGGGTAATGCTATGCCAACCCCGTGCGTATTCAGGTTGACATAGCACGGGGCGGCGACTCCTTCGTCTTCGAGTGTGTAGTAGGAAGATAATTCTATATCTTTTTCCATTCTTCATATAGATGTGATCGGTTTGATTGGACCTCATCTAACAGATCACTTCTGTCGGCTGAATTCCTCCTATGAGTACAGCGGTAGCGTCTGTACTGATTGGTGATGTATCTGTCTGACAGACGTCTATCCCGTATTTCCCTGACCAGCATGCTTTTGGCTACTATTGGTGAAATCTCCATCATCACCAATTCATACCAGCACTGCAAAATCCCATACCAGAAGATTACAATATATTCCAACAGCCTGGTTTTCATGTTCCTAGGCCTCCTTGTTTTTTTTGTCTTTTTTATGCTCCACACTCTTAGGATTAGGAGAGTAGAGCGGATTGACTATTTTCCATTTGGCCACGTATTGGCCGATACCTTTCTTATTTGATTTATTTTTAACAGTAGTCTTTTTTTGAGACCATTTTACTAGTGATTCAAAGTTTATCTTATATCTTCCGGCCACAACAATATATGTTATTTCTCTATCATTAAGAGCACGTCGTATGGTTTGTGAAGCAACACCAAATAACTTGGCTGCTTCAGAGACAGAAAGTCGTATTATTTCTTTTGGTTGATTGCCAGATTGTTTGGCGTCATTTTCCATATTTGTATAGGATACTCTATACAAAATATATACTAACCAAGTATATTTGTCAAGATAAGCTTAATATATATTTAAAATTTAAATTTTTTGTATTATATCTCTATTTGTATACACTAGTGTATACAAATAGAGATAAATTTGGCTAAGTTACTTTAAAATTTTTAATGAAAACAGAATAATATGGCTGTTTGTATAGACTAGTGTATACAAACGTGATATATTTTTTTATTATTTAGTTTTTTTCTGTTTTTTAAATTTTTTCATAAAAATAGTTATGCATAGTTATAGTCATTCGATTCTTTACTATTTTATATTATTCTGGTATAATCTGGAGCAGGAAAGTGTTATCATGTCTGCCATGAAAAGTGTAACGCTTTCTTCTTTTTTACGACAACTAATATATAAAGATGAAATCAACAATAGGTAAAAAAATATTACTTTACAGAGTTCAGACCAAGAAAGATCCAGAGGCTTTTACTCAACTTTATGATATATATGTTAAGAAGATTTATCGATTCATATATTTTAAAGTATCAAATCATGAAGAAGCTGAAGATATAACATCGGAAGTATTCTTACAAACTTGGAACTATATTAATGAAGGAAACAAAGTGGAAAGTTTTAGTGGGCTCCTATATCGAGTGGCCAGAAATAAGATAGTGGATGTATATCGAGCACGTGCCAAAGAAATGAAACGAAGTATTGATGATCTAGATGACTATGAATTAAGGGATGACGGAGATTTAAGTAAAGAGGTAGGAGATAAGATAGAGATAAAAGAAATTTTAAATTCATTACACAAATTAAAACAAGAGTATCAAGAGATGATTACTCTTAAATATATTGATGAACTTACTACCAATGAAATCGGGGAGATTACCGGAAAAGGAAAAATAGCTGTTCGAGTAACCCTTCATCGAGCTTTAAAAAAATTAAAACAAATAGTAGGGGAATAATTTTATGGAGGATTTGATCAAAAAATTAAAATCAATAAAGCACAGAGGTGTTAATCCTAAAAAAGAATGGCTAGAAAAGAACCGCAAATTTTTGTTATCTCAAATTTCCAATACAGTAACAAAAGAGAGTGGTAATAAATTTGATCTTAGCGCTGAAAAGATGTGGAAATTTATGTCAGTATTTTTACCACGAACAGTTGTATATAGTATAGTAAGACCTGTTGCTATTGTTGCAATGGTTCTTTCTCTTGGTACTGGTGGTTGGATTGCTACTGTGGCTGCGTCTCAAGACACTGTTCCAGGAGATGCTTTACATTCCACCAAAATGTTAACTGAAAAAGTTCACATTGCAGTTCTTTCCGCCATTGATGCTAAAGATACACAAACTAAAAAAAGAGTAAATTATGCCAAACGAAGAGCAGAAGAAGTACAAAAATTAGCTACTTCTGAAGATCAAGAAAAAATTGAAAGAGTTCCAGAGGCCATGAAGGTTTTAAAAGAAGAAGTTAAAAAAGTAGAAGAGGATATTAAGGAAATTAAAGAATCAGAAGAAGTATCTAAAAAGGTTACAGCTGTAGTAGTTAAAGAGGTGGAAAAAAATACCAAAGAAATAGGGGACATATTAAAAGACATTGAGAAAGGTTTAGTTAATTCAACTAGTACTACCAAAGAAACCAAAGTAGATTTAATTGAAGTTAAAAAAGTTTCTGCTGAAACTTCAGTAACAGCCATGGAAGTAATGGTAGAAAAGCATATGGAAGGTGATACGACTGTTACTACTAAAGAGGTAAAAGATATTATTCAAGAAAAAGCGGAAGAGCTTTCTGTTAAAGCCAAAATTAATACAACTGTTTTAAATAAGGCAACAAAGGAAACAAAGAAAGCCTCAGATGCTAAATTAATATCAACAAGTACAACAAAAAATACTATTGTGAACAGTACAACTATAAAACAAGAACAATTAATTAAGGATGTTAATAAGAAAACAGAAGAAGCAGCTACTAAAGCTGGTGAAGCAGAAAAGGAAATGGATAGTAGAGTACAAGAAACAGGTAATTTATTAGATAAGGGTGATTTGGAAAATGCTTTAAAAGTAGTTGTAGAGGCAAGTAAAACTGTGGCTGAGGCATTAATAAGTAAAGATAAGACAATTGTTGATTTGCAAGAGATATCTCCTGAAGTAGTCAGTATTGTACTTTTAGAGGTAGATACGGAAGTTAGTATTAGTACTGATACATTAAAAAATTCTACCACTACTATTATAAATACCACCACCGAAGTTGATAATTTAATAGAAGTAGAGGTAGAGAATAATATTATTGAGGAAAATAGATAGTTCTTTTTTTCTACTTTGAGTGTTAATGTTAATACTTAGAGTAGGAGGAGAGAGTAAGTTTATTTAAAATGGGGTTAAGTCCAAGGTCGAGGGTTCATAAGAACTCGTCTTAGCCATTGTATTCCCGTCATTTAGGCGGGGAACTATCCTAGTACTTTTGACTTCTTCTTTTAAGAAGATGCGCAAAGGGCTGGGTATACTAATTAATTTTATGACAGACGTATATAAAAGTGTGAAAAAAGTTTTCACCGTTGGCGTTGTTATGACAACCATTCTTTGGTCAGTTGGAGCTTCTGTTCTAGTAACAGGCGTTGCCAATGCAGCTGAAGTTTGCAAAACTCTAAAAGCTGGAGATGTTGTTCAAACTACTGGAAACGCATTGTTTACAGTAAACGGCGATGGTGAGTTACTTCCTTGGGAACAAGGTTGGCAAGGTAAAACTTGGTTAACTGCTTCTGGTGCCGAAGCTGGCAAATATGTAGAAGCTGGTTATCCAACCATCCTTTCATTATCAAAGGAATGTTTTGCTAAGCTATCATTGAGAGCCAAAATGCCTATTATGTTAGGTGTTCGTCCTGGTACTCATCCTGTATACCAAAAAGATGCTGATAGATACCTATATCCATCTGATAATTTCAAATTTACTGAAATTGATAAAGATGCAGCTGAAATGTTTTTTGGTAAACAAAATTGGAGAGAAGTTTCTACCTTATTCGTACAGAATTATGGTGGTAAACCAACTGGTACAAAAATTACAAAAACCAGTCTTCCTCCAATGAACATGTTAGTATCTGATGGTACTAAGTACTATATAGCTACTGATAATGTTGGTGGTATTAAAGAAGTAACCGATGCTGGTTTGACTGCTAATGGCATGAACAAAGGTTATGCTCATAAAGTAACTGACTTAACTGGGTTGACATTATCCAGTGCCAAAGTTACTGCTTATGATGCAACATATGGAAATGTTACTAAGGCCGCTGAAGTTGTTTCAGCTGTTCCAGGTACTCCAACTCCAACTACAACTCCTGTAGCCGGAACCGTACAAGTTAGTTTATCATCTAATACCCCTACTGGTCCTAAGGTAGTGGTTGGTGTAGACAATACCGTATTTACTAAGGTTAACTTAAAAAATACTGGTAGCACTGATATAAATGTAAATGCTGTAACCCTTGATCGTAAGGGTTTAGGTACTGTTGACGATTTTACTTCAATTACCTTGTATGATGGTTCTCTTAAATTAGGTAGTACTAAATCATCATGGAATTCTGATGATACCATGACTTACAATATTGCCAATGGTTGGACTATTAAAGCCGGTGCTACTAATGAATTAACTGTTTCAGCTAATGTATTAACTGCTGGTACATATAACCAATTAGGAGTAAAAGCATTATCACTTTCAGATGGTACTGCTTCTGGTCTTCCAGTTTGGGGTAATGAAATGAATGGCGTATCTGTAACTGTAGGTGGAGTTACTGCTGATGGCGTTGGTTCAAATGCAACTAAAAACATTGGTACTAATGATGTTGAATTAGCTAAATTTAAATTGACTGTTGACAGTGTTGAAGATGCTAAGGTCGAAAGAATTGTATTGAAGAATAAAGCTGCTACTAGTAATGCTGCTGATGATAACATTTCTGGTGTAGAACTTTATGTAGGTTCTACAAAGATAGCTGGTCCAGTAAATATGGTTTCAGACAAGGTAACTTTTGATCTTTCTGTTACTCCATATGAGATTAAAAAATCTAAAAATGAAACCTTTACTGTTAGAGGCGATATTGTTAATGGTAGTGGAAATACTTTAGAATTCTTGCTTGATGCAGATTCTGATCTAGTAGTAAAAGGTCAAACTTATGGAACAAACTTATCTGTAACCAGAGCTCTATATGATACAGCTAGTACAGATGGTTCAGTTATCACAATTGGTGGGGCTGAGTTAAACATCGCATATAGTGGTTCAACTGCTGATACTACTGATGATGTAACTGATGTTTCATTGGGTACTTTGACAATATCTCCTGGAGCTACTGATGTAAAAATCACTAGTATGATTTTTACAGTTGATGAAACTGATGGTGCTGATACAGGCGGTGCTGTGGCTGATATTGATAACCTTGAGTTAGTTGATAAATCAACTGGTTCTACATCTGGTGCCACATACAGTGGTACTATGACTGGTGGTGGAGATGATGATGCTACTGATGAAACATGGACATTCACTGATGAAGTTTACCTTACTAAAGGTGTGGCTAGAGTCTTTGATGTTCGTGGCGATATCCCTGCAACTACTACTGCTGGTCAAGGTGATGGTGATAGCTATAAGTTTAACATGACTGTTAATACTACTAACTTAGTAGCCGAAACAGTCCCTGCTGGTGATGCATTATCTAATTTCTCGATTGGAAGTTTCACTGGTAAGGCTTTAACAGTAGCTGCTCCAAAATTGACAATCACAGCCAATTCTATGAATACTGGTAGTGCCACTGTCAATGAAACAGATGTCAGTATTTGGGAAGGTACATTAAAAGCTACTGCTGATGATATTAATGTTCAAAGATTGAGATTTGAAGGTGGTCATGCAACTGCTGGCAATGTTACTTTAACAGTTGGCAATCTTGCAACTGTAAACTGGACTCAATTAGGTCTATACACCAAGAAAACTGGCGAAACAAGTTGGACATCACAACAAATCATTACTAATTCAAACATGACTCACGGAGAAGCTGACTTTAGTAGTTTAAACTTTACTGTAAGTAAAGGAGAAACAATAGCTTTTGCTGTGAAGGGTACTGTTGCAAGCAGTGTTTCAAGTACTGCTGCTACTGTTCATGTGCAATTAGATACCGTATCTGCTAAAGATACTGATAATGATGATGCTTCCATTGTAGATTCTGGTGGTACTGCTATCGCTAGTGGTGCTGAATTAGAAACTACTAGAAGTGTAACTCTATATGGCACTGGTATCCTATACGTACAAATGCGTAATAATGATACTGGATTCAACAAGGATAGAATACTTCTAGCTGGAAACAGCGCATGGGTTGGTAAATTACGCGTGAGAGCTCTTTATGAACAAATTCAAATTAAAGATCTTAAGTTAACCAACGAAACTGCTAGTTTTGAAGGTGCAGTAAAATCAGTATGTCTATACAAATCAATGTCTACTGCCGCTGATCAAAAAGTTGGTTGTACAACTTTAGATACTAGTGACATTGCATTCTTTGATGATCTTAACTATACCGTTCAAGATACTCAGGATCTATACATTTATGTAGAGACCAATCCTATGAGTAATGCCGGTACTGGTACATCTCGTTCTAAAGATATAATTGAATTCAAGATTGTAACAACTACTGGTCACTTGACAGCCGAAGGTCTTTCTTCTGGATCAACTTTATCTTATGAAGACGGAGATCTTTCAGTAGAAGCTGGCGAAATTGTATTTGATAAAGACATGGATGGAACTTATGCTGAAGCTGCCGATGAAGGTGGTACTGCATCAAGTTCTAATTTCTATGTAGCTGGTTCAAAAATTAGTAATGTACAATTAGTAAGTAGTTATGGTGGTAAAACTGTAGATACTGCTATTGCAGGTACTGGAGTTTATACTTTAGCTATCTTAGCTATTACTACAGAAGCTAATAATAACACTGATGCAAGTGGTAATGCTCTTAAATTGGGTATTGGCGAATTTAGATTTGATTTAAGTAAATTCGTATCAACCACTTTCGGTGGAAGTGCAACCGCTACTATTGAAAGAATTGGTGGTTCTGACGGAGCTGTTGCCTTAACTGTAGGTGATGGTTCAACATCAAGTACTGTTGTAACCGCTGGTTATGGCACATCTGATGATTGGTATTTGAACACTGCTAGTACTTCAATGAGCAATGACTTCAAGATTGACGCTGGTACAACTGCATACTATGTTGTTAAAGGCGAAATCAATACACTTGGCTCTGTGTCAAATGCAATCAATTGGGTACAGCTGGGCCTTGACGATGTTAAAGGTACTGCTGGAGCCGCTGATGCTAACAACAACCTTGATTGGTTAGATGGCTATGATACTACTTATGCTTTATCTAGCGACTTCGATTATCTATTACTTGATACTACAAGTATTACTGGATCTAAAATTTCAGCTCCAGCTAACAACTAATAGTTAATAGTAAAAGTAGTCAGATCAAACATATATATTGTAAATATATATACAAGATCAGTAACACCCCCCGCAGTGCGGGGGGTGTTTACTTTTCTTAGAAAAAATGATATATTGTTTTGTATTATGCCGCGTTCGTCTAACGGCTAGGACGCCGCCCTCTCACGGCGGTAATACGGGTTCGATTCCCGTACGCGGTACTAGCAATTCTCATCAAAAAGTGATATAATACACTTATGAAAATAAAAATACCTATAAAATTAAGGAGTATTTTTTGGGATATAAATGTAGATGAGATTGATATAAAAAAACATCAAAATTTTTTAATTACTAGAATAACCGAAAAGGGTCGTTGGTCTGATGTTTTATGGTTAAAAAGATATTTTTCTTTAAGTAATATCAAAAGAGTTGTTCAAAAAAGTCGTAATACCTCTTTGAAAACTAAAAATTTTTGGCAAACAATATGACCACACTATATCAACAAACTTTAGCTCCAGATACGTCATTGCTTTTGCAAAAGTTAACAGACAAGAAATTTTTGCATGATTTTTATCTAGCTGGTGGCACGGCCTTAGCTTTGCAATTAGGACATCGTCAATCAGTGGATTTAGATTGGTTTAGGTCAGAAAATATCAAAACCAAAGAATTAATTAAAACTTTGTCCAGAAGAGGTTTTTTTGAACTTGTTAATGAAGAAGAAAATACAGTTGAAGGAATTTTGGACAAAGTTAAAGTTAGCTTTATGACATATCCATATACGCTTTTAAAGAAAAAAATTAAATATAACAAAGGGGTGGAGTTAGCTGATCAGCTTGATATAGCAATAATGAAGTTAGGAGCTATTGCCGGAAGAAATAGTAAAAAGGATTTTATTGACCTATACTTTTTTTTACAGGCAAATAATGTAAATTTAACTTGGCTTTTTAAGAATGTGAATAAAAAGTTTAAAGGAGTTAAATATGATCCATATCATATTTATAAATCTTTGGTATATTTTGATGAGGCAGATGTAGATCCAGATCCTAAAATGATGTTAAATTTTAATTGGGAAAAAATAAAGAAGTTTTTTAAAACTGAAGTCAAAAAACAGATTGCTTGAAATAGTTTCGAACGCTTTTTATTACGCGGTACAAATTATTTAATTGAGATTTAGATATATTTATATATCTTATTAAAATTAACCAGAATACAAGGTTCAATATAAAAATATTTGTTTAAAAATATTTATTTTGGTATAATATCAATTAATTAATATATTTAACAAAGAAATATGTCTCCACAACCAAACTATAGCTTTCTCGAAGATTATATTCTCAAAGTCTTGGAACAATCTGGTCTCGGTGAGTTGACTGAAGAAAATAGAAACAAGTTTTTACCACAGTTGGTGGCAAAAGCAGAATATAATATTGGTATTGCCTTAATGCCAAAATTAAGCGAGGAAGATGCTGGTAAATTTGCCACCATGATGGAAGATCAATCCATTACTTCTGAGGCATGGCAAGATTTTTGGAAAAAAGCTATACCGGATTTTGATAAAATAGTTCAAGAAGTTTTAATCGATTTTGGAAAGCAATGTAAAACTCTTCTAGGTAATTAATTATTGAAATATATGAAGGATGATAAAAGAAATAGGATGCTCGCTCAATACAATAAACTAATAACCATATATAGTGATCTTTTAGCTGAGGTAGAAGAATTAACAGAAGAGGAAAAAATATTGCACAATGATATATTAGCAGCTGTTGATAAAAATAAAATAATGAAAATGAAAGAATATGTAAAAAATATAAAAGAATAAACATATGTCTCCAAATGTTAGAACAAGTGATGAAGGATCGGTTTCCGGAACAATTAATGATTCTGAAAATAAAGATATTGTAACTTCTCCAGAAGCCGAACAACCAGAACAATCAGTAGCCGAGGCTGCTGAGTTAGAATTGGAAGCAAAAATAGCAGGAACAAGAGAAAAAATAGCAGGATTTAAAGGAGAAGAACTTAAACCAATTAAAGCTAAATTGAACGGAGATCTAGATATAATCAAGAAAGAATTAGTAGCAGACGATGTAATGAGTAAAGAATTCACTGATCGTATTGCAGATTTAATGGCAGTTTTAGATTCTTTGAATAAGGTGGTGGAGAAAGCTACCACTAAAATTGTGGAAAAAGATAAAAAAAGTAAAAGTGATATTGTTAATTCTACCATATCTCAATTGGAACACATGGCTGAGTTAGCCGAAAATGAAGATGAAAAAGCGAAAATTTATGACGTAATAAGAGGTTTTACCGGTAATCTATCATCAATTAAAAATTTGGCATCTGGAGTTTCTAAGATTGATTCTCCGGTTGGTAGTGCTGTTAGTATCATGGAAGAAAAATTAGCTGATATAAATAGAAGAAGAGAGGAACAGTCGCAAGAGATAGAATCAATAACTGATCCATCAAATTTAGTAGCTAGTTTAGCAGATTTAAGTAGCTTAGATGCAGAAGGAAAAGATTTAGAAGAAGTAATTAACCAATTACGAGAACATAGTAATAGAGAATTAGATCAATTAGTTTTTAATGTTCCAAGTGAAATAGATTCAGAATCTGAGGTTGAAGTTCTCAATGAGGAAAGTGTGGAAAGTGGTGAAGAACACGAGGAAACCGGAGATGAAAATGAAGACGAGGAAGAAAGCGAAGAAGACACTCCGGAAAAAAAGAAAAAAGTGATTGATTTTACCATGCCAGTAATGATTGAGGTTATTAAACAAAATAGGGAACACATGGGAGTTGTAGTAAAACAGGTAGCCAAAGGAGAAGTTGCTACAGCTAAAGAATCGGCTGATAAGCTGTTTGACAACTTATCACCAGTAGTAATGGTAGAATTTGAAAAACAATTAGAAAATTTAGGATATACAGTAGAAGAGTTTCAAGATCATTGGAAAGAACAAGGTTTAGGACAAAAAATGGTGGAATCTCTTCAATACAAAGTGGCAGCTAAAAAAAGGGAAAAAGCAGCTGAGAGAATATCAACCATTGAAAGAATAAGGAAAACAACAAATTGGGGATCGGTCGCTAAAAAAGCTGCTCTCATAGGAGGAGTAGTAGGATTGGGTGCTATAACTGGTTTTGGTGCTTTAGCAGCCGGTGCAGTAATAGGTATTGGTGGCATACTACGTAGACGTAAAATGAAAAAAGAAGCAGCTTTAAAAGCTGCTGGTGAACAAAGTGAAGAAATGAAGCTTAAACAAGAAAAAGAGCAGGCATTAATGGCTGAAAAAGAAGATGAAGTACATGCTGATGTAGTAGCAGAAATTATGGGAGATGATAATTTTCTAGCAGAAATACTTGGACAAACTACCAGAGAAGGAAGTGCGATTATGCAAGGAATTAATCCCGAGGAGATTAATGGACATATCATGTATACTAATACCCTAGAGCAGTTATCTAAAATATTTGAATCACAAGGAGAAGCGGAAAAAGCTCAAGAAACCAAACTTCAAACATTATTAGAGGGGTTTAAGACCAGAGTATCGCTTGAAAAAGCGGGCGAGATGGCTAAAAAGGATCCTAAACTTATTAAGATGGCTGAAATGATAGTAAAGTATAGATCTGGGACAGCTGAAGTGGCAGAAAAAGATAAGATATTAGATGCTTTAGCATATGTTGCCCCAGTGGCTATCGGGGCTGCCGTCGTATTATCAATGGCATCTAGTGGTACCAGTACTGCTATTGTCCGTGGTGCTTTAGCAGGAGTTGGTGCTGGTTATGCTGGATTTAGAGCTGGTGAAGCCTGGGATAATCGTGATCAAAAGAAAAATATGAAAGCTGAGATTAAGAAGATAATGGGTGATGTTGAAAATACACTCTTGCGTGCAGATCGTCCATCGGATGCCGAAGCTAGAATGCAAATACAGAGATTGGAAGGTCATCTACGAATGGGCTCATTGGATTCAGATCCATTATTAAAAGCCCGGGCAGAGAGTATGCTTAGAGAATATAATAGGCAAATTGAACGTTATGCCCATGAAATTAGTAGTGATACTGAGATAAGTCCAGAACAACAAACACAAAAATTAGAAAGTTTAATAAGTGGCTTGGAATCATACAACCAAAGATCTACTGATTTAGCAAAACAGGATATTGATAGAGTGTATGGGGAGAAAAAAGCTTGGAAAAAGTGGGTTGGTTTGGCAGGTGGCATGGTATTGGGATTTGCCATTGGATCAGGTGCTGTTAAATCTCTGTTATTTGGAAGTACTGAGGTTGAATCTTCAGTACCAACTAAAGAATCAAATATAGATAAGTTGGGGAGAGTAGGGGAAGAGCCAATTGAGAAACTTGCACCAGAACCTACTACACCACCAGATGTTTCTGAAAGAGTAGTTCCTGAAAGAACTCCTCCTGTATCAAGGGGTGGCCGGGGAGGAGGACGAATTATTCGTGTTCCAGAAGTGGAAATTGAAGGCAAAGTACCGGATACAGCTGAAGTAATTCCTAATAATAGGATAATTGCAACTGATAGAGTAATAGGAACTGGAGCTAGTTCTGGAACAGAGACAATAAAAGTAGGCTTTTCTGCTGATCAGAGTATTGCTCAAGATCAAGCTAGAGTGTTTACATCTATTAACAAAAAATTATTAGCTTTGAGAGAAGTTGCTTTGGAGAATGCTAAAACCGGAGATACTACTTTAATGGATACATATAAACACCAGTTAAGAGTATTTAAGGATGCGGCCACTAAAGGTGATTGGAAAACTGTAAATGAAGTAGGTAAATTCGTAGAGTATGATCCAGCTGCCCATTCTCATGGTGGTCCAACAATAGCAAGTGAAGCACCAAAGGCACCACAATATATAGACACTGAATATGCCGATGACCCAACTTCTGCCAGAACAACAAAACCAGCTGGAATACAAGGTAGAACAGCGGGTGACATACCAGGACCATTAGCAACTAAAGATATACCACCCGCATTACAGGCCAAAGACATACCCGGACCGCTTAAAGCCAGTGATATACCGGGTTCGGGCACAGAACAAGATAGTACTAGTGGTACAGCACGGCCAAAAGTTGGTAAAGTAGCAGAATCATCACTATTAAACCCAAATAATCCTCGATCTCCTAATTTTCGTCAAAGATAAATTCAAATTTAGATCCAGATAAATTATAATAAAAAATACAAAAGAAAAAAACATCTCTTTATTAAAGAGATGTTTTTAATTATGTAAACTTTTAACTTTACTAAATATTTGGCTTAAATAGACAGTATATTAGGTATTTGATAATTATTAACACACAAGGGCTTGACAAAAGTTTCTATATATGGTATACTAATTAGTTCACAAAATGAACACAAGTACCTAAGCTATATTGTTCGTACCTGAGATATTTTCAGAATATGGTTAAAAGCTCAGACAACGACATTAATTGGCTGGATACTTGACAAAAATGAGAAACAATGTATAAGTAGTAGGAGAGAGTTGTTAGTCCATAAGTAATCTTATATCGGATTTTATCAACTTTCTCCTCTGCTTACCGACTTACCAACATATTCAAAGTAGAGGGCTTGACAAAAGATTGAATATGTGGTATACTGATCTATTACATTAAAAATTCAAATTAATATTACGTTGGAGAGAGCGTTATATAATATAACATACATTATATACGCTTTATCCAAAAGGGCGTTTTTTATATAATTTTCAATCATCAATCTTACGCAAGTAGGATTGAGGTAGAGAATTAGATCTTTACAAACCTGTCCTCAATAGTATATTCAATATATTAAAGAGGCATTAAAAAATCGAGAAAGGAAAACTTGCACGCAACCAGTATATATATCAATATATATTGATTGCGTGCAAGTACTCAAGGTGCTGACGTATTCGGTTCGAAACCAACACTGGGCAAAACCCAAGGAGACTATCATGAAGAATTTCACCCGTTTGTCAACCCTCGCCGTCCTGATCCTGACCATCGCGCTGGCCTCCGGCTGCGGACTCATGGGC